>OGPM01001251.1_pt1 | contig 21799 bp, 17 predicted proteins | sample 1552961 | NCBI WGS metagenome assembly OGPM01 (sample SAMEA2580304, study PRJEB22360) | human gut metagenome | biome: human gut; feature: human-associated habitat; material: faeces | place: Denmark | collected 2008/2010
CTCATTGGAAGAGTACCGCAACACCTTTATGCGACCTTACAAGATTGAAGACCGCAAGCCCGTATTCGTGAGCTGCGAGGTAAGGGACAGGCTGGACGAGTATGTCCGCAAGCTCGGAAGCCGCAGGATGAGCGTGTCCGGACTGCTGGAAAATATCGCCCGGCAGCATCTTGAAATCTATTCGGAAGACTTCGAGCGGTGGCGCAAACTGTAAAAGACACCCGGTGCAAAATCCATCCGCATCATGGAATGATGGCATTCCGGCATTCAGAACCCGCCAGAGGCGGTCAACGGACGGAACATCAGTTTCGGGAGTTAGCGAGGTTATCTTTCGGGCATCCCGAAAACCTCGCTCCACTCCCGGAGTCGCAGAGGCAATCCGCTCCCAACGGTCGCAGATTGCAGGACATATCATCACAGTAAAATGACCAATCACAGTAAACCAAGTAATATGAGTGACAAGGATAAAACCAGACCGAGAGGCAGACCGAAAGCAAGCGGTATCCGCAAGCTTTCCAAATCCGTAACGGTAAAGTTCTCCAGGATTGATTACGAGCGGTTGCTGCACCGCAGCAGACAGGCGAACCGCACATTGGCGGAATTCATCCGGGAAGCCGCATTCGAGGCAAGGATTGTGGCCAGGCATTCGACGGAGGAAGCAGCCGTCATACGCAATCTTGTGGGAATGGCGAACAACCTGAACCAGCTTGCCAGGCTGTCCCACCAGACAGGGTTCTACCGGACAAGGAATGCCGTCATGGAACTGCTCGAAAAACTGAAAGTGATCATGAACGAATATAAAAAAATGGAAAGGAGGAATACATGATAGGCAAAATCAAGAAAGGCAAATCCTTTGGCGGTTGCATCCGCTACGTGATGGGAAAGGACAATGCCGAGATAATCGGTTCCGATGGCGTATTGCTGGGCAATAACTGTGAAATAGCGGACAGTTTCAACTGCCAGTGCCTGCTTAATCCGAAGATAAAACAGCCCGTCGGACACATCGCGTTAAGCTTCAAACCGGAAGACAAGCCGGTATTGAGCAATGAATTCATGGCTAAGATAGCGATGGAATACATGGATCTGATGGGCATCAGGAACACCCAGTTCATACTGGTAAGGCATCACCATACCGACAATCCGCATTGCCATCTGGTCTATAACCGCATCGGTTATGATGGTAAAGTAATCTCCTCACAGGGCGATTACAAGCGTAATGAGATTGCCACCAAAAGACTTAAAGACAAGTACGGACTGACCTATGCGGAGGATAAAGGCAAAACCAATGTAGCGAAACTGCATGATTCGGAACGCATTAAATACGAGATTCATCATGCCGTGAAGCAAGCGTTGAAACGCGCCAGGACATGGAAAGAACTTGTGGTCGGTCTGGCCTTGCAGGGTATAAAACTGGAATTTGTCGGAAGAGGCGGCAAAATGAAAACCGCCGGTGACATTCAAGGCATACGCTTTACCAAAGACGGCCTGACCTTCAAAGGCTCGCAAATCAGCAGGGAGTTCAGCTTTGCCAAACTGAATGCCATTCTGGGCGGAAACAGGCAGGAAATCAGGCAGGATTTGGAGGTTAAAAAGCAAAATCAAGCTCCGTCAAACCGCAACCGGAAGGAACAGGAACCATCCAATACGGCTCTTGTTGAAAGCAACGGATTGGGTCTGTTTTCTTCTTTTGGCGAGTTTGTTCCGGAAGAACAGATCCCGTATGACGAACTGCTGCGCAAGCGCAAGAAGAAAAAGAAACGGAAAGGGCTTGGATTGTAAGTCTGCCCCAAACAACCAATCATTAAAGTGTAAAACGTTAAAATCAACGAAATTATGAAACAGGAAGAGTTTATGGAAAGCATCTACGGATGCCTGGAGAGAATCGAGAACAAGATAAACGGTCTGTCCATGCCTCAATCGGCGGGCGGTGATGCCGAAGCGGACAGCAGCGCAAGCGAGGTCACACTGCAAGAGGTCATACAGGAACTGAATGCCTTAAAGACAGGCTTCAAACGTGTGCTGGAGGCTCTTGTCATGATCAAGGGCGATACAGCCAATCTACTGAAAAGAAACTCCATGCCGGACAAGTTCATGGAGACTTTGTCCGTATTGAAAAGCGAACAGCAGGCGAACCACAAGAATCAGAACGAGTTCCTGGAACGGTTCGCCCAAACAGAGAAAGACACCATCCTGCATATATCGGAGAAGATGGAATCGCTTTCCACTTCCGTCAGGAACAGGATGGAGGAACCCGATGTTGTCTGTCACAGACACAGTATCAGCATAGATACACCTTATATATTCTGGACCCTGATCATACTGGTAACGTACTCGATAGTTGTATCTGTGGCTTTCTGTTTCGGGAAGCAGCTTGATTACGACTGCTCAGACAATGACTTGAAATACCGCTATATCAAGATGAAAGGCGAAGCTTCGCCCAGGCAGATCGGGGAACTTGAAAATCTTTTTGAACTGAACCGTGACGAGGACGGAATTGAACAGATGCGCGAGGACGTGGAGGCATACGAGGATGCTGTCCGGCAACAAGCCACGCTTGCCGAACAGGCAAGGCTAAAAGAGCAAGCTGCAAAGGAACAGGAGAGCAAAGCCAAGTCCATAAAGATGAAGCAAGGGCAGCCAAAGGATAACCTTAAATCGAGGAATTAAAGAGGTGGCACATATTAGAATTACAGTAAAAAGAGAGTTTCAATTGCTGTATATCCCGTAGCCGTTATTTAAAGAGCTTTCCCTTAGGCAATTGAGTGAAGGCTCTTATTATATCATTTCAAATTATTTATCACGCTTATGGCAACAATTAAAGTAAAACTACGCCCCTCATCAGTCGTGGAGCGTGCAGGAACTATATATTATCAAGTGACTCATCGTAGAGCAACACAACAGATAACAACTAATATCCGATTGCAGCCTGACGAATGGGATACAATAAGTGAACAGGTTGTTGTAAGTGTTGCTGACAAGAGCATTATTCAGAATCGTATAGATAGTGATATTGCGCTATTGAAACGAATTGTCAAAGATTTGAATAATAGCGGAGTAACTTATTCTGTTGGCGATATTGTAAAACGCTTTAAATCTCCAGAATGTCATGTACTAGTCTTAGACTTTATGCAGAATCAAATACGATTGATGCGTAATGCAAACCGCTTGGGGACGGCTCTGAACTATGAGAAAACGATGAAGAACTTCGTCAAGTTTCTTGGCGGGGTCAATCTGCCATTTTCGGCAATGACGGAACAAGTTATTGCAGACTATAATGCCTTTCTCGTACAACGAGGAATGGTGCGGAACTCCATTTCATTTTATATGCGTATAATGCGTGCTGTTTACAATAAAGCAGTTAGACAAAAACTCGTTGAACAATCACACCCATTTACAGAGGTTTATACGGGCATTGATCGTACTCGCAAGCGTGCTGTATCGGAATCAGTAATATCACAGTTGTATAAACTCAATTTGGCAGAAGGAACGCCACTCGCCCTTGCAAGGGATATATTCATTTTCAGTTATTGTACCCGTGGAATGGCATTCGTAGATATTGCCTATCTGAAAAAAGAGAATATCCAAAACGGAGTGATATGCTATGCCCGCCGAAAGACAGGACAATTGTTGAGTGTAAGGATAGAGCCAAGTATACAACGAATAATTGACCGATATTCATCGGCATTATCTCCTTATGTTTTCCCAATATTGACCTCAACGGAAACAAAACCAGCATACGCAGAATATCAAGTCGCAATCAACAACCATAATAGACAATTGAGACGATTATCAAAGATGTTGCCTGCTGGTTGCAAATTGACATCATACACCTCACGCCACAGTTGGGCCACTGCTGCAAGAAACCACAATGTGCCTATTTCTGTCATCAGTGCTGGTATGGGACACACCTCTGAACAGACAACGCAGATTTATCTAACAATGTTGGAAAACTCGGTGATAGATGATGCCAATCAAGGACTTATTAGGTCATTATTGGAGTAGTTCCACGAAAGAACTATGACCCGTTTGTAAAATTACTAAAAAATGTTCAAAGAAAGGTAGAAACAGGCGATTATTTTTTCCTCTTCAAAGAATTAAATAATGACACCAAATAAATTTATATTCAACGGATTATGAAATTTTTGTTATTTTATAAAGATAAAAGATGAATGTTTGTATGGTTTGTATTTTTTTATAAATCAGCAGACTGTGATTAAAAATGTTATGAAAATATCAGTTATTTATTTTGCATTACATTTTTAATCAATGTCTTACATTACGATTATAGTTCTTTCGTGGAACTATTACAAATAAACGAATCAAAAAATTAAAATATGAAGCGCTTGATTTTATCTGCGGCTTGTACCCTAAGTTTAGCTAGTTGTGGAGGTCCTCCCACTGGACCTAACCAAAAGTTGGGAAATGAAAGTTCACAGACTGAAGTGAAATTACCAGCACCAACAATCAAAGTATTTGTTGAAAATTCTGGTAGTATGGATGGCTATGTTAAGGGCGCAACAGACTTTGAAAATGCTGTTTATAGTTACTTATCTGATGTACAGCATGCAGATTTAGGAACTCGAATAGACTCATTAGCAGCCAAGAATATATTGGTTCTGAATTACATAAATAGTGAAGTCTTACAGCAAAAGCCAGATGTCAGAGAGTTTATAGAGGCCTTGGAGCCTGCTGATTTTAAAATGAAAGGCGGTAAAAGAGGTACGTCTGACATGTCTAATATTCTTGATACAATTATATCTCAAACAGACGATGATGAAGTCTCTATCTTTGTCTCAGATTGCATTTTCTCGCCAGGGAAAAAATATAAGGCCAAAGATAATGCTGATGAGTATATTGTAGCACAACAGATAGGCATAAAGAATCATATCGTAGAGAAACTGGCTAAGAATCCTAATTTTTCCATTGTGGTTATGCGTTTAACATCTCAGTTTAATGGCATATATTACAATAAATTCGATGATAGACAGCCTATTAATAATGACCGACCTTTCTTTATGTGGTTGATGGGCGATAAAAGTTTCCTCAATACTATTCTCAAAAAAGTGGAACTAAATCAAATAAAAGGCAAAGGGGTGCAGAATATTTTTATGATTTCTAGACCTTTAACGGCTATACTGTACAATATCTCATTACCTCAGTCAGGTAATGGTAAATATGAAATAGCCAAATCTGAACAATATGCGATTAAAAACGCCAAAACAGACGGCAGAGGTGGCAATAGTCGTTTTCAGGTTGGAATATCCGTTAATTTCTCTAATATTCTACTTCCTGATGAGTATTTGATGAACCCAGACAATTATGTGGTTTCAAATAAAGCATATGGGCTTGAAATTACCAAATATTCAGGTCCTAGACAAGATTTATATACACACACAATCAAACTTAACTTGTTGCAACCTGTATTGAGCAAGGGAACTGTTAAAATATCACTTAAAAACACCTTGCCCCAATGGATTAATGACTGTACTGATGAGAGCGGATTGGATATCAACGCACCAGGTGCAATGGAAAAAACATATGGTTTGAGTTATCTACTTGGCGGCGTATATGATGCGTATGCATCTGATGGACAATATGGAAGTATAACAATTAATATTAAATAATATGGAAAACTTACTCGGACAGATTTATTGTTGGTTTCAGTCTTTTTATGGACAAGATTTAAGTTATTATTTGTGGGGATATGATCCCGGAACAGAGGCCTACACTAATCCAAATATCTATAACTTGGTGGGATTAATCACATTAGTTGGTTCACTTGTTCTAGTAGTGGTTTTCTATTACATTATTAATCATCCGAGACTTTGCAAGTGGTGGAGCTGGTTGATTACGTTGGGCATTAATGCTGTAATAGCCTTGTTTGTTGGCTATGGCATTGTGATGTCTAAATATGTAAATGGATACATTCATGATACCTTAATGTATCAGAGGGACGCTGATGGTAATATTATTTCTATACTCATTGGCGAGTCTAATTGTTGGGGATTTGGTATTGCAAATATGTTCGTTGCAATGATTGCCTTCGTTCTTTTAAGTTTTATGTTGAAATGGTGGAGTTCAAGCGCAAAGCATGTGCCTTTTTTGTAACTTTTTAATTAATGTTTTGTATGAACGGAAAATTATATATATTCGGTATAGGTGGCACAGGTTCTCGTGTCATTAAATCATTGGTTATGCTTGCCGCCTCAGGCGTAAAGATTGATGCCAGTGCAATTGTTCCAATCATTGTAGACCCAGATTTTGCAAATGCAGATGTTACAAGAACAATTGAGCAAATCAAGGCATATGTAGCAATTCGTAGCCAATTAGCATTTAATGATGCTACAAAAAATAGATTCTTTGAGGTCCCTATTGAAAATGTTGTGAATGATCATAGACTTGCCTTAAAGGATACTAAAAATAAGAAGTTTAGGGAATTTATTGAATTCAGCACTATGTCTAAGGAGAATAGAGCATTAGCATCTATGTTATTCTCTGAAGCAAATCTAGAGTCAGATATGGAAGTTGGATTCAAAGGAAATCCTAATATCGGAAGCGTCGTACTCAATCAGTTCACAGATTCTCAAGATTTTATAGATTTTGCAGATGCCTTCAAGCCTGGAGATAGAATTTTTATCATTAGTTCGATCTTCGGCGGAACAGGGGCAAGTGGATTCCCTTTACTACTGAAAAATCTCAGAGGATTAGATGCGAAGGTGTCTAATAACGATGCAATACAACATGCTCCAATAGGCGCTATTACCGTGCTGCCTTATTTTGCGGTTAAAACAGATGAGGAAAGCACAATTAACTCATCTACCTTTATAGGGAAAACTAAGGCTGCATTACAATATTATGAGCGCAATGTGAATGGCGACGAATCATCTGTGAATGTCCTTTATTATATTGGAGATGAAAGAACTAAACAATATGAGAATGAAGAAGGAGGAACAGAGCAACGTAACAACGCTCATATTGTTGAATTAGCAGCAGCAATGTCTATTGTAGACTTTGCAAGTATTCAGAATGATGATTCAATACTTGTTTGCGAAGAGAACTCGAACGGTAAAATTTATGCTCCGAATCCTGATTTTAGGGAGTTTGGTATTGAAAAGGATGTTCAAGAAGTTCTTTTCAGCAATCTCACTCAATCGACGAGGGACTATCTGTGTACACCTATGACACAGTTTGTGTTATTTGCTAAGTATGTGAATGAGCACTTGAGAGGCGCAACCTCTCTTCAATGGGCAAGAGATAATAAGTTTGATGATGCGTTCTTAAAATCCTCTTTCATTAATAATATTCAGAAATTCGTAAACTCTTACATTGAGTGGCTAGAAGAGATGTCTGATAATGATAGAGCATTTAAGCCATTCAAACTTTCTGTAAAATCTTCTGACTTGTATTCAATTGTAGATGGTGTAAAACCTGGATCTATTAAAGCTTTATGGGCATTCAATAAGTCAGGATATGATTTATTTGATGCGGCTCTTAATGAAGAGCACTCATCACTATCCAAGAACTTTACACTCCCACATAAGTTCACGGAGTTATTTTACAATGTTACAAAATTGTTAGTTGGTAAGAAATATAAGTTTTAAGTGATATGGCTAAGGTTTTAAGACTACATAACGGAGCTGCCGACACAATCGGCAATTGGGACACTTCCGTAAAGATAGGAACTAAAGCGATTGACTCTATCGCAGATCCTATAGGTGCAAATGATAAGCATGAAATTACATCAATTCCTTCTCCTTTCGCTAGAATGGATTTGGTGAAGCGCGCTTTTAAGATTGTTGCGGAAGGTTCGCTTGAAGGCAAGACAGCATACCATAAACTAGTATCTGACTGTCTAGATGTTGGCCAAATTTTCTTCAATATAGAGAAGTATCGTGATAAGATAGAAATCATCGTGTGGGATAAGAAGAATTGTTTGGCAGAGCTTTCTGATTCTGATTACGAAGAGCACACTCGTTTGGGTAAAACTTACAAAACATATCTAGAACAGGATTGTGATGAGTACAATTTTGATCAGATGGATTGTATATATCTGCTTAATTATATAGACCCGTCGGCACCAGGCGTAATGAATATCATTGGTGCTACTTCTCCTGCAACCATTTTCTTTACTTCTGCGAATGATTTGCAATATGTTGGAAAGAAAATAAAGTTCGGTAATGATTGCCCATTTGACACGGAGTATAAACCTCTTTACAAAAGGGATTTTGAGTATATAAAATATTGGTGGGGACTAAAGAAGAGCAGAAAAGATTTTGCAAGAGTGTTCCCCGAGGTTGATTTATATCTTGAGAAATGTTTCAGAATGCTGACTGATGAGCAACGAAATGAATTGCGTCAGAATATTGTTGACGAAACATATTATCGAGGCAATTATGATGATATACCTGTTGTTCCTACAGCTCAACAGTATGTTATGGTACTTGATGAGAAACTTCGCAGGAAACGCACAGTAACAAATATTTCGAGTGGATTTGAGATGAAAGTATCAGATTCGCTTAGAAATGGCAATGTGCCTCTTGCTTTGCCAGTAGAAATGTATACAGAGCCCACACATTATGTTGTCGCCAAATGGGATAAGAATACGTATGTTCCATATTACGATGCAAGACCTATTGATGACCGCACTTTACCGGATGATGGTTCAAAGTATCCATATGTTACAGTTGGAGACTTCTTAGAAGATACAATCGTTAAGGTTCCTTATAAGTTTAATTCAGAGGCTTTCTTTAATGGAAATGATGAAAATCCAGATTCAAAGTTCAGCTACATACTTCCGTTAAAGAGAACATACTTTAACTACTTCACAACCAAAGATCTTACGGAAAAAGTATGTGGAAAAAATCGTATTGAAGTTGTTCGTTTGAATGGTGAGGCTGTAAAGGTAGTATTACGCATCCCGATAAAAGATGGCGGATATATCCAGTATGAACGAATCTATTATAAAGATGGTAAGGCTGAGGCAACCGCCAACAAGGGTGCCATTATTGAGAAAGAGTTTACTCTTGGATTGTATCCTAGCATTAAGTATGCAGATGGTGTCAAACCATACTACAAAGTTGCATTCTTAGATCGTGATTCAGTAGATAATCCAGACAGTGCATATTCGTTATCATTCTATGATTACTCAAACAAAGAAGTGTCTGTTGAAGGTGTAGTTAGAAGAAATAGGAATGCAGACAATTCAAGATTTGATACGAGTTACATTGACTACATTACTTATGCACTAGAGTCTGAATATCAGTATATAACCTTATCTAATGATAATGAGAGTGGTATTCATGGTGTTATTATACCTAAATTTACAGCTCGCAATGGAAGTCACAAATTCCGTTTTGCTATAGATTTCGGTACAACAAATACGCATATTGAATATAGTGTTGATGGTTCAACTTCTTCTAATCCTTTTGATATTACAGAGAAGGATATGCAGATTCAAAAGTTGCACATCACAGATGACTATATGATCAATGATGTGTTCAACTCAGACTTTATTCCGGCAACAATTGGCGGAGAGAGTTTGTATGGATATCCAATGCGTACGGTTATATCTGAGAGTAACAATACAAACTGGGATAAGGCTGTTTTAGCAATGGCAAATGTTAACATCCCTTATACTTATGAAAAGAGTTTGTCATTGCCGTACAATGTATTACATACAGACTTGAAATGGTCAACAAATACTGAAGATAAAAAGAGAGCTTCAAAATATATTGAAAGTATTTTGTTGATGCTAAGAACAAAGGTACTTCTTAATAATGGAGATTTAAGTAAAACAGAAATCGTATGGTTCTATCCTGCAAGTATGACACAGAACCGCTTTAATAAATTTAAAGCTGAATGGGAAAATACTTTTGCAACTTTATTTGGTGCTCCTATTTCAAATATTATTGCAGCGTCAGAATCTGTTGCGCCATATTATTATCATAAAGCCAAGAAAGGTGCAACCTCTACTGTTGTATCTGTCGATATAGGTGGTGGTACTACAGATGTTTTGATAGTTGACAAGGGCGAACCAAAATACCTAACATCTTTCCGTTTTGCAGCTAATACGATTTTTGGAGACGGATACTCATACGATTCTGATTCAAACGGTTTCGTAAATAAGTATAAAGATATAATCACGAATCAGTTAGAGACCAACAATTTAAGAGGCCTAAAGGCCGTATTGAAGTCTGTACTTGATAAACGTGTATCAACTGATGTTATTGCGTTCTTGTTCTCATTGGCATCCAATAAAGAGATCAAAAAGGAAAAGGTGGAAATCAATTTTGCAAAGATGCTTGCAGATGATAACAGAGGTAAATATGTTGTAATATTGTTCTATGTAGCAATAGTATATCATATTGCAAAATTGATGAAAGCTAAAGGCTTTGATATGCCTCGTCATATGACTTTCAGTGGTAATGGTTCAAAAGTGCTTAACATTTTGAGCACCAATGACGCAACGCTAGTAAGACTTACTAAAATCATATTTGAGGAAATCTATGCTCAGTCTTATTCAATAGATGGACTAGATATTATCCGTCCTGCAAATTCAAAAGAGTCTACTTGTAAGGGAGGTATCATTTTAACTCCATTCCAATCTCAGGATTATGGGGAAATTAAAGACATGAAAACAATCCTTATTGGTACAGATAATGAGAAATTTGCAGATGTACACATGACTTATAATGATGTGACAGAAGCGGATTTGGATTCTGTTGTAGACGTAATTAAGGAATATATAGAATTTACCTTCAAACTTGATAAGAAATTCTCATTCTATGACAATTTCGATGTAGATCGTTCTATTATGAATAAAGTCAAGGACTTATGTTATAGAGATATTAGAACATATCTTGAGAATGGTCTAGCAATCAAGAAGAGTGAGATAGCACAAGATGGTGCAGATGACAATTTGGAAGAAACATTATTCTTCTACCCGTTAGTTGGTATTATCAACGCTGTAGTACGTAACATTTATCAAATGTAAAACAAATGAAGAAGATTATAATTTTATTGTCAGTAATAACGCTTGCTAGTTGCTCATTATTGCCTAATAATGGTGAAAATGATAATGAGGCCATAAAGAAGGATCAGCAAACTGCACAAGAAAATATTAGTCAATATACTGACCAGGAAATAGATCGTGCCAAGAAAGAAATTGACAATGCTGTAGCATCTGTGATTAATAGGGCAGACTCAACATTAACAAACCAATTCACTGCAGTTGAAAAGTCATTTAATGCAAAAGCAGAGGAAACAAAAAAGGAGTTGAGTGGAAAAATTTCAGGAATCGAGGATAATATAACGAAAGCTAAAGCAATTAGTTTTATAGGAATTGCTATTGGAATTTTGGGTATAGTTTTGGCGTTTTTTGCATATAGAAAAAGGCCTAGAACAAATGTAAATAGAGTAAAAGACATAATTACAGAGGAAATCAATACAAACGACTATATCCGTAATGAGATTCGCAGAATCGCAGGAGGACAAAGTTCGTCTTATCGACCGCAAACCAGTGCCCCGTCTCAGGCAACAATTGATCGAGCTATAGAAGCATATTTGGCAAGTAAAAAATTTAAGGATATTTTACAGCAATATATTGCATTAGCAACAGCTCCTACTCAAAGTGTGGCAGAAAATATAAAGATGGAGCCGGCTACTACAGCTAAACCTGTATATCAAATTTATGCAAAAGAGTCTAATTCAATGATTCTTTCAAGCATTCAAGATACATATCAAAAAGGAAAGTCAATTTATAGACTTACTATGTCAGAAGCTAACGCATATACAGCCGAGGTAAGTATATGTATTGAGCAAGAGGAAGTAAAACAACGTATCCTAAAATTTGATAGTCAGTATCTCGAACCTATTTGTTCTGTTACTCGCTCATCAAATGATCCCACTCAGGTACTCATTAAGACAACAGGAACTGCAGAACGTATCGGAGAAGAGTGGAAAGTCATTAAACCTATAACAGTTGAAATAAAGTAAACAATGGAACTTCATTATATTCTAGTGGTTCTTGTAATTATAGCAATTATAGTTGCACAGATATACATATACAGGAACACTAAAAAGAAGATAGCGACCTATAAATCAATATTCCCCAATAGTACATCATCGTACTCTATCGTTGAGAAAGAAATTCAGACAGAGAGTTGTAGCGATGATGATGATGTCTATGTTGAAGATATTGATACCATAAGTGTTTCTCAGTTAAATATCAATACAGATAATGAAACACTTAAGGAGATTAGGGACGCCTTGAATATGTACCTTCAAAAAAACAGAGGAGCAGCGAGCGATTTTTATTTAATGAAGGATGTCGTAGAGCGTTACTGTGATGCAGAGGAAGAAGAAATCAATATACAACAGCCGATACCGCTATACCTCGGTTTGATGGGCACAATGGTCGGTATCATTGTCGGTATTGGCTTTATTGCCGTAAGTGGAGGTTTGTCAAGCGAATCACTTATGGACAACATCACCTCATTGATGACTTGTGTCGCAATTGCTATGGCCGCAAGTTTAGTGGGTATTTGCTGTACAACTCTAATTTCTTGGTCAGCTAAAAGTGCTACATCCAAGGTAGAAGCTGATAAGAACAGATTCTACTCGTGGTTACAGACAGAGTTGTTACCTGTTCTGTCTGGAAATGCAGTAAATGCTTTGTATCTATTACAACAAAATCTTATGACCTTCAATCAAACTTTCCAATCAAATATTGAGGGTTTGGATGGTGCCTTGTCTAAAGTTGAAGAGTCGTCTAGGGAACAAATAGAGTTGATTACTCTAATCAAGGATATTGACATTAAACGCGTAGCACAGGCAAATGTTACAGTTCTCAAAGAACTTAAAGAATGTACTGGTGAAATAGCTGTGTTTAATAAGTATTTGCACAGCGTCTCAGGATATTTGCATTCCGTAAATGAATTGAATAGCAACATTAATGAGCATCTTAATCGAACAGCCGCCATTGAGAACATGGGTGCATTCTTTGAAAGAGAGATCAATCAGGTTGCCGCTCGCGAACAGTATATCAACGAGGTTGTTGCAAAAGTAGACGACACGTTGCGTAAGACATTTGAGAAACTTGCTGAAAGTACAAGAGAAAGCGTAACTCAATTGCGTAACAACTCTGTTTCAGAGTTCGATGCACTGCTCAAGCATTATTCAGAGCAAAAGGAAGAGTTTGCAAGAATGCTTCAAGAGCAAAGAGAAGAGTTTGCTGCTAGAAATGCTGAAACTACTGAGTTGATGAAAGAGATTCGTAATCTTGCCGATATAAAGGCAGTTATGGGACAGCTCGTTGAGTCAACGAAGGGTCAGACAGCAATACTTGAGAGATTGGTTAGTAGCCTTAAAAACCAGAATAATGGTGGAAGAAGAGAAGGTTTCCCCATCGAAAGTGCAGTGCAACATGTGTCCGCTCCAGTATTCCCTAAGAGCATAACTTATATGGTTGCAACTATAACTTTGCTTGCTTTTATGGCGTTTGGCTTATATGTATATAACTCTTTTATTGCAGAACCAAGGATTGAGGTTGTTGGCGTTTCTAATGAGCCTCAACAAACTATAGTTCCAACATCTACGCAGGTAGAGCCAAATATCAGTAATGACCAAACTGTTAATGTAGATTCCTTAGAGTCGACTCAAAGTGCAACACAGGAGCAATAGATATGGCAAAGGAAAGCAAATCATTCTTTTGGGCTAGTTACGCAGACCTTATGACAAGTCTATTCTTTGTTATGCTAACACTATTTATAGTTGTTATCATAGCATTGAATAATGCTCGTATTGATGCGATTGAGCAGACCGCTGAGCTGCAAGCGAAAATTGACAAAGCGGATGAGATAAACAATGCAACTCGAGAACTCGATACACAGCATTCGCAATACTTCCAATACTTCCCTGAATTCAAAAAGCACAAACTTGCAGTAACTGTGAATTTTAGAAGTGGAAGTGCAGATATGAATAGTCTTCCATCAAGTACAAAAGAAGATTTAAGAACGACAGGTAAGATCCTACAAGATTTTATTATTAAAACGACACAAAGTAACCCTCATATCCAGTATCTCCTTATTATTGAAGGACAAGCATCGAAAGATGGATATGCTTATAATTACGAGTTAAGCTATCAAAGAGCATTATCTCTTAAAAAATTTTGGGAAGATAACGGGTTGAATTTTAATGATAAAAATTGTGAAGTACTAATTTGTGGTAGTGGTGATGGACGTTTAAGTGGCACAGGACTTATGAGAGAATCAAAGGAAGTACTTAACCAGCGATTCCTTATACATATTCTTCCTAAACCCGGAAAAATTGGTGATTAATAAATGGGAAAAGATAAACGAACGCACTTTTGGGCAAGTTATGCAGATCTAATGACTAGTTTATTTTTCTTGATGGTTGTATTGTTCATCATATCAATCGTTGAGTTAAAACAAATTGATGCGACACCTCTTGAAGTGAAAGAATTAAAAGCAGAAAGAGACAGTTTATTGAACCTCAACTCTCGTATGGTACTTCGTCAAAAACAATATAGTGAAGAGTTGGATAGTATGCGATATCTTGCCAATGCAACACAAGCCCATATTGATAAGATAAATGAAATTAACGATGCTACCAAAAATCTCGACCAAAACTATTTTGTATACGACTCAATTAATAAAAAACACAAACTGAATTTTGTTGTACGTTTTAAAATTGATGATGATCAAATATATAACATTCCTAAAGTTGAGCGAGAAAAATTATTGTCTGTTGGTCAAGAGTTAGTAAGATTCATTCATAGTGCCGCTGAAAACACGCCGGAGGTTCAGTATCTTCTCGTGATTGAAGGTCAGGCATCAAAAGATGGAATAGATAAAATGGATTATAACTATGATTTAAGTTATCGCCGAGCAAGAAATCTTAAAAAGTTTTGGGATAATAACAATATCCATTTTGATAGAGATAATTGTGAAGTACTAATCAGTGGTAGTGGAGATGGAAGGCTCAGCGGCACAGGACTAATGAGGGAACTCGAAGAAAAAGCAAATCAAAGATTTTTGATTCATATTTTACCCAAACCAGGACAAATCCAATAATATATGAAACAAATACTATATATACTGCTCATACTACTGTTATCTGTAGGTTGCGCTCAAAAACCAGCAGCTCCTAAGGGTAATAATAACTATCCTGTTTCTAGTCCATCTTCTCGACCAGGTTCATTCTCTAATAATGGTCGCCCACCACTACCACATCAACAAAAAGGAACTTCTCAGACAAATAAAACTTCAGATGTCGGTAATACTACAAATGGTAGAGTTTTGTCTCCAAGTGAGATCTTTGAAAAACTATCATCTGCTGTATTTAAGATTCATACATCTACTGGGTATCAGGGATTCCAAGGTTCTGGCTTCTTCATATCTAGTAATGGTGTTGCAGTAAGTAATTACCATGTTTTTCAAGGTACCGCTGTTGGCTATGAAAACATAATACTTTCTGATGGAAGTACTTATAAGGTAACGGAAGTTTACCATAAGAGTCAGGACAACGACTTTATAATATTCAAGGTTGGAGTTAGCAGAAAAGTAAATTACATTAAGATTGCAAACAATACACCAAAAGTAGGAGAAAAAATATATACTATTGGAAGCCCTAGAGGATTAGATAACACATTTTCTTCTGGTGAAATATCTCAGATAAGAGAGAATGGAAAAATTCTACAAATTAGCGCTCCAATAGACCACGGAAGTAGTGGCGGCGTATTGTTAAATTCAAAAGGAGAAGCCGTCGGTATTACTTCTGGAGGAATAGATGATTCTGGTGCCAATCTTAACTATGCCTGGAATATACAACTTATAAAATCATATATCCCATAGACTATATTTATATGTAAAATGAATATGAAAAGGTTTCTTATTTGGATTCTTTTATAAGGTTGTCTGTTGTCAACAACAGAGTGCTTAACTCAAAAGTTTCAAGTTAAAGTAGTAGAAATTTCTGATGGTTTTGTTGGCCTAAATAGAGATAACTTGCAAATAAAATTTGGGATTTGGGGCATAGATGCTCCAGAAAAAGAAACAGGCTTTTGGGACAAAAACCAAGGATTATTTGTAAGTCCTTATTTTTTGGGGAAAATATTATTGTTGATGTTCAAAACAAGATGGTTGGAGTAGATATATCGCTTATGTTTATACTCTAGAGAATAAGGATGTCGCCCTTGAAATGTTGAATGCAGGAATGGCGTGGCACTATACAAAATATGACCAGTCCGAGAAATATCATAATGCAGAAATAAAAGCAAGGAATAATAAAGTGGGGCTTTGGGTATATCCACGACGAATTGCACAATGGGATTTTAGATAGTAATAGTATTTGGTACACTTAGAACGCTATTTCATACATTATCAAGAACATGGCTTTGCCATATGGATAAACCTGCATATTTTTGTTTGGAAGAACAATCGAATGAAAAAAACAATTGGTCATATCAACCTCTATTGATTTAGTTCGTATAGTACCAGATTAAATCGTCTACATCGCATCAGACGGAAACTATTCTACGCTTGTACAAACCGATAACGAGGTACGTATGTTATCATACCAATTGGGATAGATTGAGAAAATGATCTCACACCAACTCGGTAGTAAGGTTGGTAAATGTGTGAATGCTACTATTATTTTATTAGTGTAAAAAACAACTATACAATTTTAATAGCTAATTGACGATTTATATTCGGGTTAAATTCGTATCTTTGCAAAATAAATAAGGTGTTCTTTTCAATAATGCAAAATAAGACAGATAAGGGAACTTTTCTTGTTTCTAAGTCGTTACCTATCACAAATTAAAATTCTGTAAATCGTTTGTCTTCAGCGAGAAATAAAGTTATCTATGTCTCGCCATGTGGAAGGTCAGTTTGTTTTTAATGCCGCATTGCTTGCCGATCTCGCGCAGGATGTCGTTGCAATGGCAGTTGCACGGCATATAAAAGACATGGTTGTCGAGCCGCTGATCCGCGTATTTCTCGATGATGCGTTTGGGAATATCCAGCAGGCGGATACGGCTTTCGGTATTGGTTTTCTTACGTCGCGTGATGATCCACAGGTTACCGTCGAACATAGTTTGAAGGTTGTCCGTGGTCAGCCCTTTCACGTCGGCATAAGCCAGCCCCGTGAAGATGGAGAAGACGAACAGATCGCGGATGCGGGCATGCGCCTTGTTGGCCGTTTTATAGTTCATCACGGCCTTGATCTCCTCTTGCGAGAGATAACCCCTGTCCACGCTTTCGGGAGAGTTGATATAGCCCGAAAACGGGTTGAACGGCAGGCGCCCGTCGTTGCGGGCAATGGCGACGATATGTTTCAAGACGATCATGTAGCCCCACACGGTATTTGTGCGGCATTTCTTCTCCGTGCGCAGGAAATACTCGAAATCGTTGATAAAGGTAAGGTTCAGTTCTTTCAGCGGGATGTCCTCCCGGTGGTAGGTATGGGCGAGGAACTCCCGCACGCGCTTACACACGCAGCAGTACTTTTTCCATGTGGCGACCTCACGGTTGAAACCCACCTTTTTCCGGTATTCGACATTGTGCTGTTCGAAGAGTTTCAACAGCGTTTCCTGCTTTACTCCGATACCGAGGTAGGCATCCCGCAGTTTGGCGGCCGTGACATAGCCGTCCGACTGCATCAACTCCTGATAGCGGCGGTTCACCTCGACGCGGATTTTATCGACGGCAAGATTGATTTGCATGGCCTCGACGCTCTTGCCCGTCGCCCGGCCGTTCTTGACATCCCATAAACGCGGAGGAACGTCCATTTTGCAACTGAATTGTTTGACCTCGCCATCTACTGTAAGACGGCACATCAAAGGCAGATCGCCGTTGGGGCGGGCGCTGCCTTTCTTCACGTAAAATAAGACCCGAAACGTGCTTCGCATAATAAACCCGATTTTTGGTTACAAAATTAATGTCTGTCGGGCCGTTTGTCAAGATGAAGAATAACGCAAGTAGCAGTAAAAGAATGCGTTACAAACAAAATTCAAAGCAAGTACCGCGTAATGATCTGGTAACGATTCTTATTCAGCAATAGGCCGTAAAACCGCTTCGAACGAATTTCTGTATAACGCAAATCAATGCGCTATTGATTATAAACCAGCACCTTAAGCCATTCGTTGCGTTGTCCTGCTAATCTCTTGAAAGTTTATTTTATCTTCAAGGTTTCCTACGACCTACTCTAATAAGATAAGTTTTCGGCACCACGCTTTCTGTTTTCCTTAAATCCAAAAATTAACCGTCGCGATGGTGCATAGCGACAAACTAAACTTATTACAACTATGAAAAAGTTGTTTTTATTGGTGGCCGCTATGTTTGCGGCAGTTTCATTCTCGGCATGCTCCGATGATGATGACAACAAAATTGACCCAAATCAAATTGCAGGAACGTGGCAAATTACACGTGAGGTCGGTTATGAAATTGTACCAGGAGAGGGCAAAATGGAAAAGGATATTACATATCCGATTGACGATGTAAATGATGATTACGGTTTTTATTTCACCTATACGTTTAATGAAAATGGAACGGGGAGATATAAAAGCTACTATTATTATGACAATAATAGATTGGATAGTAATTGGTCTATTGAATACACGATTTCTAATAACCAATTATTGATGTATGAAGAACCTGAAGAAGGCAATCCAACATCTGTGTATAACATTAAAGAATTAACAAAAAGCAAACTTGTCCTTTTATACAAAGTAGACGATAGCGACGGCTATAAAGCAGAAATAACCACTACTTTTAAAAAAATCTGATTCATATTCCCAAATTGAAAGGACAGACTTGTGCAAAAGGGTTAACTTTTAGACTCTCTGCACAAGTTTGTCCTTTCTATTTTACTTGCATAAGTCATAAATTTTCCTATATTTACATCATAATCAAAGATTTAATGACAACATAAATTTTAGCTAAAATGTATAAGACTCCAAAAAACGAATGACAGCAGGGTAGTGATGAACGGCGCATGATGATTTGAAAAGTCGTCGCCTATGATAACTTTTGCGGGATGTGCCTGATGTTTTAGGTATATTCTACCTGATGATACAGATAAGGATATACCCGTAACACGAGCCTTTTAGCGCAGAGGGCGTATAACCAATATCCTTGGATGGGGACACGATAAGGTAAACCTATTCGAATTACATATAAAAAGCGATACGGTTATTATCCGCTATACGACAACAGAGGGCAAGCAAAGAGATTTCAAATTCCCGTTGGCAGGGTTTAAGGAGAAATATTTGGAGCAATTCGTGTAAGGACCAACATTAAGATTCTTTAAAGTTTTTTAAGTATTTTAAAGAATTTTATTACATTTGTACATGCAAAAATTATATGAGATATGATAGAATCTCCTCCGAAAATACGCAAAGAAGATTTCGATAAAGCGCTCCGTCTGAGTTGTGATCCGAAAATTGCCGATGTGGTAAACGAGATCAATAGGCAGTACCAATATTGGACAGAGATTAAATATAAACATCTTCCAGACAAAGTGCTCGCACAAGATGTATGGGCTTGCGTTAAGTTGTCACGTATGTTTGCCAAAACATTGGAAATAGGCAATTATCGGTTCAAATTATATGTGACAGACCACATGCAGCAGTTGTGCCATGAATTTGACATGAATCTGGGCGGGTATTTGGGGACACAAAGTTTTATCCCCGAAGCAGATAAGAATCGTTATCTGATTAGTTCCAATATGGAGGAAGCAATTGCTTCCAGTCAAATGGAAGGAGCAGCTACGACTCGAAAAATTGCAAAAGATATGTTGCGGAAATCTATTTCTCCACGGACGCGGGGGGAACAGATGATTCATAACAATTATGAAACGATCCGTTTCATTCTTCAGCACAAAGACGAGGAATTTACGAAAGAGACATTATTGCATATTCACCAACTGATGACTTATAGGACATTGGATGATAGCAATGATGAAGGTCGATTCCGTACAGACAATAATGTGGTCGTTGAAGACGGGATTACTCACGAAACAATTCACACTCCGCCCGATTGCTGCGAGATTGAGGGACTGATTGACAGCATATGTAGACTTTTTAATGATGATGATTTTAATGGTGTATTCATTCATCCCATTGTTAAGGGAATCATAATTCATTTTTTAATCGCATTCATTCATCCATTCGTAGATGGAAATGGGCGTACTGCCCGTGCCATATTCTACTGGTATATGCTTCGTAAAGGATATTGGCTGACAGAATATCTCTCTATTTCTCGTATAATCAGTCGAAGTAAACGACAATACGAAAAAGCCTATTTATATACGGAATGCGACGGAAACGATTTAGGTTATTTTGTAGCTTACCATTTACGGGCGGTTAGTTTAGCTTATAATGAACTTCGGCAATATATTCAACGAAAAATAGATGACCAACAACAAACTTCTGATTTTTTGAAATTGGGTAATATAAACGCTCGCCAAGCTCAAATTATCAAATGGTATAACGACTCTCCTAATCTTTCATTCTCTGTTAAGGAAATTCAGACGCGCATGAATGTATCTTATCCGACGGCAAAAGGGGATTTAGAGGGACTGGTAAAACTTGGCTATGTCGACATTATACCTGTGAACAAAGTAAAAAGCATATATGCAAGGAGTATGAAATTTAAAGAGTTGGTAGATTAAACATTAAAATCCTTTAAATTTCTTTGAATTTTTTAAAGAATTTTACAGAAACAAAAGCAAAACAACATTCTTAAAAGGAGGGAACAGGGGAAAGGGTAAGATTTTCCCGCGCGTTTTTCTCGACTGATACGAGGACAGACTTTGCGAAAGGGGTATATTTATAGGCCCCTTTGTAAAGTTTGTCCTCTCTTATTCAAATATAAGATTATCAACTAATTCACTATTGTTTAACCAGCATTGAGTTTATGCAAATGTGTCAACCAATGTGTCAACCGAACGAACAGCCAGCGAAAAAAGATTTCCCAAAATGAAGCGAGGACTTGCAGGAATGATTTATTTATCATACATTTGCACTCGCAATTCAGCAAAAGGGGAGCTTAGCTCAGTTGGTTCAGAGCGTCTGCCTTACAAGCAGAGGGTCGGGGGTTCGAATCCCTCAGCTCCCACGACAGAGACCATCCAAAACAGGATGGTTTTTTATGCCGGGAGCATAGCTCAGTTGGTTTAGAGCGCCTGCTCGACAAGCAGGAGGTCAGCGGTTCAAATCCGCTTGTTCCCACAAGCAGAAAAGCCTTTCGGATTCGTTTCGGAAGGCTTTTCTGTCGACATTGCGGCAATGCCACTCAAGAAAAAGACGGATACCTGCGTATCCGTCTTTTATTATGAAACAGGCTGTGCTATTTGCCGGTCGCTTGTTCGCGGCTGTTGCCGGGGTAGACTCTCACCAGAACGACGCCGTGAGGCGCAACGGCCGTTTCGAACTTGTCGGTGCACTCCGTGAGGTCCTTCTGCCGCCACAGGTCGCGCACGGTCTGCCTGCCGCGCAGACCCAGCATGCGGAGCGTGAAGTTCATCTTCACGGTCTGCCAGCCCCGGTTGAAAAGCCCGACGGCCATCGAGCCGTCTTCGAGGTGCTTGGCGTAGATCACCTGGTCGCCCTGCTGCCAGACGGGGACGGCCTGCAGGCCCAGCGGGTCCTGGTTGACGTCGATCACTTCGTCGTTGGTCAGCAGGCTCCGTGTGAAGTCGTCCATCTGCGCCATGTCGCAGCCGATCAGCAGCGGCGCGGCCAGCAGCGACCAGAGGCTGATGTGCGTATACTGCTCGT
>OGPM01001260.1_pt1 | contig 21566 bp, 24 predicted proteins | sample 1552961 | NCBI WGS metagenome assembly OGPM01 (sample SAMEA2580304, study PRJEB22360) | human gut metagenome | biome: human gut; feature: human-associated habitat; material: faeces | place: Denmark | collected 2008/2010
AAACGCTTCAAATCGTCGCCCGGTAGGTTTACGACCTGCCGGGCGATTTTTGTCGCATTTTAGCCGCTGTCCCTGGCCGAAAAAATTCTTTGAGAAATTTTCAAAAAGGAGGTCTTTAGCGGGTAGCTGGCGGCTTTGCCAAAGTCTTGTTAGCGGAAAGGGAGAGAACCACCAACATCCCCCAAAGAAAGGGGGTGAGAAGATGGATGCTATCGGAGCTGCGGAAACAGCTAAAGGCGTTGATGCCGAAAGGAGGTTAGGGAAATTGTTTCAAGCGATTTGATTTACGCATAACAAGCTATCGGAAAGGCTGCTGTCAAGCGACGGCGGCTTTTCCTTTGCGGGTAGTATTCAAGAAGTCATAAAGTTCCGTGAGTAATGGAAGAAGGCGGCGTTTGTGAAAATGTCACAATTTACGGAGGTAAAGTTTCAAATTCCACTTGCCTTTTTGCACTTGATATGATATTATTAGTATGCGTACCAATACGTTTGGAGAGAGGTGATATATTTGCGGAGAGACAGCAGCGAAACAAAGAGGAAAATACTGACCGTGTGTGTCCGTCTCTTTTTGGAGCAGGGGTATAAAAACACCACTGTCAGTCAGATTGTGGACGAGGCAGGTGTGGCAAGGGGAAGCTATTTGAATCTATTTCCTACCAAGGACAGAATTTTGCTGGAATTGACCGAAACGATGTTCGGCGGACAGTTCGGCGTGGCAAGAAGCATTGCAGACAGCAAGCTGCCGCCGGTTTACGCCTATGCGGTGGAAACGGCGATCCAGATGACGCTGACGGAGCTGAACGAAAACCTGCGGGAAATCTACATTGAAGCCTACACGCAGAAGGAAGCGTCTGAATTTATCTTCCGGGAAACGGCGAAGGAGCTGTATCAGATCTTCGGTCCGTATCAGCCGGAGCTGACTGCCCGCGATTTTTATGACATGGAGATCGGCTCAGCCAGCATCATGCGCGGCTACATGGCCCACCCCTGCGACGAGGAGCTGACGCTGGAAAAGAAGCTGCGGCTGTTTCTCACCATGAGTCTGCGGGCGTACAACGTCCCGAAGGAGGAAACGGAACAGGCGATCCGGTTCGTGGAAGGGCTGGATATCCGCACGATCTCCGAACAGGTGATGCAGGCGCTGTTTCGTGCGCTGGCGATGCGCTTTGAGTTTTCCCTCGCGGGGATCACGCTGCCAGCACAAAAATAGAAGCCAATATGTATTGCAAGGGAGTACTCCCTTGCATCGGGATATATCCCGATGCAATTCCCTTTTGCTCCAAAACGCGCTCCCCATGGGGGACGGGAGGTGCGCGAGAAGAAAGCGAGGAACTTGCATGAAGAAAAAATTCCTAGCGGTGCTGCTTGTGCTTTGCGCAGTGGTACTGTTCGCCCTTCCCGCATATGCGGCGTCAGATACGTCGGTCGGATATACTGTCAATGTGACACTCTCCGCCGACAGCTATTTCTGCGGCACAGAGGGGCACACCGGCGAAGTAACGTCCATTTCCATCAAGAACGTGGACTCTTCCGAATGGGATACGTCTGAGACGAGACCTCTGACTGTCCTGTTTGAAGTGTCATTCAAATGCAGCACCTGCGGTGTTTCAGGCACCAAGATTGCGAACAACGCACTCAGCTTGACGTTCCGGGATGCAGATTCCTGCCACGCGCCGTTCAACGCGTCGGTGACGGCACGCAAGCTGCTCACCGGCCGAGACGATTCCATTACGTTCACGCTGACCCGCGATAAGATCGGGTATGCCGAGAAGATCGACAAGAAGGACGCGACCTGCACCGAATCCGGGATATCGCAGACCTGCTGGGAATGCCAGGGCTGCAAGCAGATCTTCTCCGATGAGAACTGCACGAATAAACTTGCAAACGACATTTCTGGTGTCACGATCCCGGCTTCCGGCCACAGCCTGACGCGTTATGAGGCGCAGGACGCGAACTGCCAGCACGACGGCTGGGTGGAGCACTGGAGATGCGGGAAGTGTAACGGCTATTTCCTTGATGCGACGGGTTTGAATCCGACCGGATCGTCCTCCGTCATGCGCTACGACAGAAACAAGCATGTAGGCGATACGGTCTACGTGCCGTACAATCTTGAAGGCAAAAGAAATCATAAGGTATATCCCTCCTGCCACCCGGATATTTTCACGACGGAACCACACGTTCTGGGCGACAGCTCGAAGGGCGAAGACCCTGATTACTGCGCGCTTTGCGGTCAAATCGTGGCTGCAAAAGTGCTGCATTCCGTCGACCCTTATGAAAAACGCTTCTTTGCACATGATGATGCAATAGCAGATTTTAACAGCAGCGAAACCTCCGAAGAGATCCATTTCCTCAGAAGCTTTGACCGCACGGTATCCATCAATAAAGCCGGAACAGTTCGTTTGGCTGAGGGGAAATACATCACGTATATGAACGTTGGAGACTATGACGTCACGATCTGGAACGACGGAAAGATCACGAATCTCAACGCGTACAGCAGCACGACGCTCAGAGGCAGCAAGACCGGCACCTACGGAAAAATCACCAACCGTACCGAAGGCGGAACGGTCGGCGATCTGCTGTTCAGAGTAAACAGCAACTCAGCTTATTACGTGACCGAAGACCTTCAATGGATCAGCCGTGCAGCGGCGAGTGGTTCCTCCATCTCGGAGGTTCGGGTGCTGTATTCGCCGTTTACATACATTGAGATTACAGGCGGCGGCGTAAAAGCCAGCCACGGATGAGGCTGATAAATACAAGCTCACAGCGTTAAGGGGCGAAACAGTCATCCTGGATGTAGCTACTTATTCCATCCAGCCCGCCATGAATTTCCCAGGTTCCGATAGTTCGATAACATGGGACTACGGCGGGATTCCCGACGATCATGTACACGTCGACCGTAACGTGGATTGGAAGGATCTCAGGCTCACCATCACCGATTTGCCGTCCGGAACCTATACGCTGACCTTCACGCGGACAGCGGTGAATAAGTTCTCCGTATCTGCGACGCTGGTTCTCACCGTGGAAGAGACCCTGACTGCACATACCGTGACCTTCGACCCCAACGGCGGTACGCTGAGCGAAGGCGAGATGAGCAGCAAATCGGTTTTTCCCGGCGATGCTTACGGCGCGCTGCCGACGCCGACGCGCGTCAACTACCGCTTCGACGGCTGGTTCACCGAGAAGGACGGCGGCACGAAGGTGGAGGAAACCACAATTATGTCCTCCCGAGCGGCGCATACGCTCTACGCCCACTGGACGCCGATCCATGTGCACGCCTACACACAGCAGGTTCAAAAGCCCGAAGCGCTGAAAACTCCTGCGGACTGCACCAATAACGCGGTGTATTATCTATCCTGTGCGTGCGGAGAAGTAAGCACCAACGACGCCGATACGTTTACCGCAGCGAATACCGCGCTGGACCACGACTGGGGCGCTTGGATGCAAAACAGCGATGAAAAGACCCACACCCGAATCTGTAAGCGTGACACCAGCCATACGGAAACCGAGAATTGCCACGGCGGCACGGCCACCTGCACCCAAAGAGCAACATGCACAGTTTGCGGTGCGGAATATGGCGATGCTCTGGGACATGATTTTACTACCAGTTGGACACATGATGATAACGAGCACTGGAAGCAGTGTTCCCGTTGCGATGCAAAGGATGACGTAAGCCCTCATACTTGGGACAGCGGTACGGTAACAACAGCGCCTACCTGCACAAAAGCGGGCGAAGAGACATATAGCTGCACCGAATGCGGCGCGACAAAGACGGAGCCAATCGATGCCACCGGCCACAGCTGGAAGTCCGATTGGACGTCCGATGCAACGCATCACTGGCATGAGTGTGCCAATGAAAGCTGCGATGTGACGGATAACGCGGAAAAGAACGGCTACGCGGAGCACTCCGGCGGCAAAGCGACCTGCACCCAAAATGCCGTCTGTGAGATTTGCAAGGCAAGCTACGGCAGCCTTGACCCGAACAACCACACCGACCTGAAACACATTGACGCAAAGGCCGCCACCGCTGCCGAAGAAGGCAACATTGCGTATTGGTACTGCGGCGGCTGCAAGAAGTATTTCTCCGATGCTGCGGCAATAAAGGAAATCACCAAGGCTGCCACCGTGACGGCAAAGCTGCCCCCGAAAATCACAGCCGGGGATGGTGCAGCGGTCACGCAGGGCGAGAAAAAGGAACTGTCCTTCACTTCTGATGCATCCTTTGCCGATTTTGTTCGTGTAGAGCTTGATGGCACTGCGCTGGATGAAAAGAACTATGCGAAGAGAGAGGGCAGCACCATCATCACGCTGAACCGTGATTTTGTTGCCACGCTTTCCGTGGGCGAGCATACGCTTGCGATTGTTTCTCAACACGGTACGGCAACAGCTAAGTTCACCGTCAAGGCAAAGCCGGCTGAAACGGCAACCCCACAGCCCACTGTGACCCCGCAGCCGACGCCGACGGTGCAGCCCCAGCCGACGGTGCAGCCTGTTTCCCCGATTCTGCGCACCGGCGACACCGCCAACCCCGCATTGTGGTTTGCGCTGCTGATTGTCAGCGGCGGTGCTGCCATTGGTATAACGGTTGCCAGCAGAAAGAAAAAGCATAACAAATAATGGAATAGCGTTTCCTTGCTCCATCTTCCGAGCAAGACAAAAGCGTCGTAGCAATACGGCGCTTTTTTGTTACCCGGAAGCGACAAACAGCGGCTTTTGAATGACGGACGGTAAGGATACCGCCACCGTTTTGAAAGCCGCTCATATCGAAAGCAAACGCCCAAAATCGCCCCGAAAACATACAGTGGGATACGGTTTCAGGCGTTTTTGCGTTTCGGGAGCAAATCGGCAAATAGGTAGTGCAAAAAGGAGGTGGACGCTATGCCCCGTATGTCGAAATACCTCAAGGAAGAATGGGCGTTCTTTCTTGACGAGCGTGGACGGATGAAATATAACGAGCTTTGCAGAAAATGCGAAAGGAGCTGCAAGCAGAGCTTCCGTGCCATCGTTATTCAATGCCCGCACTATCAATCGAAAAGGAGAATCAAAGAATGACCGACAATCAGATTATTTCAAACACAAAGCTGGAAATCATTAAGGCAAGCGACATTATTATCAGCTTTATACCGGCGCATTTGAGTTGGAATGATCTTGAGGAGTCTTGAAAACGTACAGTTTTCAAGACTCCTCACAGCTTGTCGAGAAACCCGGTTGCTGCGTAATGTGCAACCGGGTTTCTCGACAAGCTGACCGCCTCAAACGTATCGTTTGAGACGGTTTTTGTCGTGTGTCGACAGAAAAGATACCACCGTCAAAGCCTTGTGCCGCAATGGTTTTGCGGTTTTGCAGCCTTATGCGCAAGAGAAATACCCACCGTTAAACCTCATCCTCTTTACGATCTCCGAGCCCATACTTTTTCATGAGTTCTATGGCAAGCCGCTCTCCTTCGTCTGTAAACACGATCGGCTTTTTGCCGCCTTCACCGCAGATAAGCCCCTGTGCTTCCAACCTTTCCAGAACCGAAAAATCATATCCCTTCCAGCAGCGCCGCAGCAGCATATCATCAGTCTTGTGCGGTTTTCTGCGAAGTCCTATTGTTCTGCGTTCCTGCCACGAAGTCAGGTACATCAGCAAAAGTGTCAGTTCCTGAATCTGCTCTGGCATATGTACTATTTCATTTTCCATTCCCAGCCCCGTCCTATAATAATGTTGTATTTTGCCAACTTCTGTGCTATCCTGTATGCGGCGATACCGATAGACGGCAAGCGGTTAGTATTCGTTTTCTCATTGTGTCATTTCCTCCTGTAACTGTGGTATAATTTATATATAGAGCGAAATGTACCACACTTTTCTGCGCAAGCAGCCGATAACGACGCGGGGGTGTGGAAATGATTGAATACCGAATTAAGAATTACCGCAATGACCGGAATATGACCCAGACAGAACTCGCCAAGCTGTTCGATGTGCGCCGGGAGACCATTTATAATTTGGAGAATGGAAAATATAATCATTCTCTTTCTCTGGCATGGAAGATTGCGCAAGTTTTTAACGCATCCATTGAGGATGTATTCACAGTGCATCTTGATCCCGAATTTATGCACATACTTGCGCAGATTGGAGGCAGTTCAATTGGAAATTGATTTTGAAAGCACAATGGAACATATCGTTGACTCCATTTGCACTGCCGGGTATGAGCTATCCGATTCAATAGTAGATAAATGAAACAGAGCCGCAGCCGTTACTCTAGGAGGAGTCATGGCTGCGGCTCTGTTTGTTTATACTATTTCTCTGCTTTTGTAATCAATACTTTTACCAAGGTTTAAATATAATGTTTAGCGGCGCAGCTCTTGAAGGCCATCAGTTATATTAAAAAGCTGCCTCCAATTCAATCGTGATCGGCTGTGCCCCTTCGTACAGGCATTTGCGCCCCAGCGAGTAGAGCCGATCCAGCCCATCTGTGATGGTGAGGAAATGGTTTCCCGCCAGTTGCCCCACCTTGCTGGCGAAGTGGACGCTGCCATAGGCCAGGATCATCTCCATCTCACTGATGCCACCGGGATAGATCAGCATTTCCCCCTTGGTGGGATAGCTGGTATGGTTCTCGTATGTAAGTCCTTCCCACCGGGTATCGCCCATGGGGATCCACATTCCCTCGCCGCTCCAGCGGACATGGATGATCTGGTTTTTGATGGGGAGCATTTTTTTGAAAATGGCGCAGGTTTTAGGAGCAAGCTCTTCTTCCAGAACAGCCGAAAACTGCTCTCCACCACAAATGATTCTCACTTTAGTCATGGCGATTTTTCCTTATCCGTGTCAGACCGCGTTGACTTGCTTTCCGTCCAGCCAGGAATAGAGGTTGTTGAACACGATGTCTGCCCGCTGCTCCATGGACTCCACGGAGGCGAAGGCGATGTGAGGGGTGACGATGGTGTTGGGGCAGTGCAGCAGGGGATGGTCGGTGGGCAGGGGCGGCTCCGTCTCAAAGACATCACATGCCGCGCCGGCGATCTCACCCTTTTCCAGCGCATCAGCCAGGGCAGCGGAATCCAGCACGCCGCCACGGGCGGTGTTGATGAGGAGGGCGCTCTTCTTCATGAGAGCCAGCTGATCCTTTCCGATCATGCCCTTGGTATCCGCCGTCAGAGGGCAATGCAGGGACACAATGTCCGAGCGCTTCAGCAGTTCCTCCAAAGACACCTGCTCATCGATGGCGGGGTCGGAGACGGTGCTTCGGTTGTAGGCCAGCACAGAGCAGCCGAAGGCCTTGCAGAGGGCAGCCACCTTCTTGCCGATGGCACCGGCACCCACGATGCCCGCGGTCTTCCCGCACAGCAGGTTGCCCACCAGGCCGTCCTTGGTGCCGCCGTTCCGGCAGCGTTCCTCCGTCTTGCCTACATTCCGCAGCAGCTGGATCATGAAGCTGACGCACAGCTCCGCCACGGCCTGGGTGGCATAGCCGGAGGCGTTGCTGACGGCGATGCCACGCTGCTTCGCCTCCGCCATGGGGATGTGGTCCACGCCGGTAAAGGCCACGTCGATGAACTTCAGGTTCTTTGCTTCCTCCAGCACGACAGGGGCCAGGGGCATATTGGCCAGCATGATGACATCCGCGTCACGGCTCCATTCCGCCTGGACCAGGGGGTCCGTGTTCTTCGGATAAGCCACGAAGGTGTGGCCCATGGACTCCAGCTTCCGGGCGTGCTGCTCGATCACCTGCTCGGACACACCCAGTCCCTCCAACAGTACGACTTTCATGTGGCGATGTACCTCCTAAATATGATTTATATTTGTGCTTGGTTTTCCCAAGAAAACAGCCTCTTTTTTCGGAATATGTAATAGAGAATACCTACCGTGTCCGCCAGCAGCCAACCGATGGGCACTGACCACCAGATGCCGGTCACGCCGATGGACGGCACTGCCGCCAGCGCGTAGGCCAGCGCTACCCGGGTGCCGAGTGATATAACGGTGAGCACCACGCTCATCCCTGGTTTACCCAGCGCCCTGTATAGGCCGTACAGCAGGAACAGGCAGCCGATCCCGCAGTAAAAGGCACCCTCGATGCGCAGATAGCGGACGCCCTCCAGGATGATTTCAGTTTCTCCCGCTTCCACGAATAGCGCCATCAACGGGCGGGCAAAGGCCCACACCAAGGCGGATACCACCACACAAAAAAGCATGGAAGCGCCCACAGCCCCTTTCAGTCCGGCGCGGATGCGGGCTTCTTTCTGGGCGCCGTAATTTTGGGCAATGAAGGTGGAAAAGGCGTTGCCGGAGTCCTGTACGGGCATATAGGCGAAGGCGTCGATCTTCACCGCCGCCGCGAACGCTGCCATGACTGTGGGCCCAAAGCTGTTGACCAGTCCCTGCACCATCAGATACCCAGGTTCATGACGGACTGTTGGACACAGGTCAGGATGGAAAAACCGGCGATCTCCCGGACGCAGGCCCAGCGAATCCGGCAACCTTTGTGAATGGCCCGAAGCTGGGGACACCGCGCCAAAGCGTAGACCGCAATGCCAACGCCGGAGACATACTGGGCAATCACCGTTGCCTCTGCCGCTCCGGCCACACCTCGTTCCAGTCCCAGCACAAACCACAGATCCAGAAGGATGTTCAGCACGGCGGAGACCGCCAGAAAGATCAGCGGCACCACGGAATTGCCCACCGCCCGCAGGAACGACGCGAAATAATTGTACAGGAAGGTGGCGGCGATGCCGCAGAAGATGATGACCAAATACTCCCGCATCAGGCCCCACACCTCCGCCGGCACCCGGAGAAAGCCCCGTAGGAAGTCCAGACATGCGAAAGCAAGCACGTTCAGCAAAAGCGCCGACGCCGCAATCAACACAAAGGAAGCGCACACGCTCTCCCGCAGGCCAGCTTCGTCCCTCTGCCCAAACCGGATGGAGAACAGTGCCCCACTGCCCATGCAGAGGCCCAGCAGGATAGAAGTCAGAAAGGTCATCAATGTAAACGATGAGCCGACGGCAGCCAGGGCGTTTTTCCCCAGAAACTGCCCCACGATCAATGTGTCCGCCACATTGTAGCACTGCTGCAGCAGGTTTCCCAAAATCATGGGGACTGCGAACAGCAACATGGAGCGCATCACCGGCCCCTGGGTCAGGCCTTTGTTCATTTCCTCACGTCCAAATAGAAAGTTATAACTTACGTTTTGAAATAATTATACTGATATAACCTGCTAAAGTCAATCCTTTATTTACTTTTTGTATGATATGTGGTATGATGTCACTGAAAAATCACACATGAGAGAGGAGCCTTGCCATGTTTCTGGAAGGATTGGACGCGCTGGACCAGAAGATCGTCCGGCTGCTGATTGAAAATGCTCGGATATCTTATTCCGACATCGGGCAGGAAGTAGGGATATCCCGGGTGGCGGTAAAAGCCCGTATCCAGGCACTGGAGCAGCGGGGGATCATTGAGGAATATACCACCATCATCAATCCTCAGAAGATCAGCGGCGCGGTTTCCTGCTATTTTGAGATTGAAACACTGCCGGACACGCTGGCAGAGGTGACGGAAACGCTGAAGGAGAACGAGGCCATTACGCAGGTTTACCGCGTGACGGGGAAGAATAAGCTCCACGTCCACGCGGTGGCCGCCTCCAGCGAGGAGATGGAGAAGCTGATCCGGGAGGTCATCGACCCGCTGCCCGGCGTGGTCAGCTGCAGCTGCAACATCATTTTGTCCCGCATCAAGGATATCAAGGGCCTAAGGCTGTAGAGAGAGGTTCCCCAAAGCAGCTAACGGAACAGGCAACAAAGTCGTCCATTCCTTTTATGGTAGTGAGGACATGGACGACTTTGTTAATCTGTGCTGCTGAAAATGGCTTCGCAAATGAAAATAGACATTTTTTGCTTGAGTGTCCCAAGTGATTTCTTTTTACAAAAGCGGTGCAAATAGCCGCAGGACTGCGTAATAGATACTGCGGAGCAGACTTCAATACTTTTTGAGATCCCCCATATCTTCAAGGAGGATCTGCGCGGATTTTTCCTGCGTACGCAAAAAGTCATCTTTGCCTGGAGGACAACCGCGTTATAGATGAACAGACAGGCATTTTCAAAATGGAGATACAGGCTTCGATAGTCAAAGTTTATCGTACCGGTCACCGCTGCTTCATCGTCGCAGATACAGAGCTTGGAGTGGATAAACCCAGGTGTGTATTCATAGATGTGGACGCCTGCTGACAGTAATTCCGGATAATAGGAACGAGTCAGATCCCATACGATTTTCTTGTCCGGAATGCCGGGCGTGATGATCTGCACATCAACTCCCCGTTTCGCGGCCAAGCACAGGGCAGTCTTCATTTCACTGTCTACGATCAAATAGGGCGTTGTGATATAGACATACCGTTTCGCACCGTTGATCATGTTTAGGTAGACATTTTCTCCTAAGTATTCATCATCCAGAGGTGAGTCGCAATAGGGCTGAACATATCCATCCGAAGGAACGGACAACGTGGGACGGTATTTGGATAAGTCATCGGAAGAATTTCGAACGGCATCCCACTGCTCCAAAAACATCAGCGTCATGCTCCATCCAGTGCTCGGCGGGGTCGTGGTAGCTGTTCTGCTGGGCGGCAAAGGCGGTGGGGATCATACCCACACACATGACCAGCGTCAGCAGCAGTGCCAGCGCTCTGCGGGAATAATGGTTCTGTTTCAGATTCATAGGGCCTCCTTATATTTTTTGCTTTTTTCCGCGTTGAAAACAATGTTCTTTTGGCTATCGCCCCCTTCCCCGACTGCAAATCTTTCTTTGCAGATACTCGTTCCAATCCTTGCCGCAGCGCGGTTTCTCCACGGCAACGGCATACCCCTGTAATTGATACTTTTCCTGTAATTGCCGAGCGGCTTTCTGCCCAGGCTCGTCCGCGTCCAGACACAGCGCAATACGGCGGATCTCCGGATGCGCCTGCAAATAGGTCCGCAGTGCGCCGTCATAGAGCCCGCACAGCGCTACGGCGTTGACCATGTCTCTGTGGAGCGTGAGGTAACTCATCAGATCGATGGGTGCCTCAAAGACAAGCACCAGATCTGACCGCGGATCGTGCGGGAGGGAGAATCCCGTGTTTTTGTCACTGCCGGGTGCGTCTCCCTTAAATCCGGGACCGTCCAGATCATAGGTGCCGCGCAGTTCCGCATACTTTGCCTGCCCTGCGCTGTTCTTTCCAACGAACACGCAGTTGTGATGTACCGCATCCTCATACAGCAGACCGGCATTCAGAAACTGCCGGATCACCTGGGCAGCGATATCCCGCTTACGGAGATAGGCGAAGACCCTTCTGTCATCCGCATTGCGGGGCGGCAGGGAAAACTCCTGCTTCCGGCTGATGGGCTTTGGCTGCGGAGCGGGTGTGTCTCTGGCTTTCCCGTGGAAGGTCAGCAGGTACTCCACCGCTTCCGAAAAGGATTTTCCGCAATACTGCTGGAGGAAGGTGATGGCATCCCCGCCGGTATTCTGGGAATACCGGAACCAGGTGCACCGATCCTTGATCCGCAGGCTGTCCATCTCCGCGGTAGTATGGAAGCGCCCCACGCGCTTGACTTGATAGCCGAGGTGGGAGAGCAGCTCCGGCAGGTCTGTTTCTCTGGCGATCTGCATTTCTGTGTCTGTGAAGCGATTTCTGATCTCGCTTGCTGTGATGTGTGCCTCCTTCTTTCTTTGATGAAACGCAAAAAGCCGCCCTGGGCATTTGATGATCTCAGATGCCCAGGGCGGCTTTCTCCATGTATGATTCGTTTTTAACTTCGGCGTTTGCAGGCTTACACGGCGTTATCTTCGTTGGGGGTGTCCGTGTCCGCTGGAGTGGTCACGTCGGCCACATGGGGCGCGACAGGGGTCTCAGTGAGGGGCGTTCTGCTCCGCAGTGTTCTCGGCGTCCGCTTCGTCCAGCGCCTGCGTGATCAGGTTTAGCACGAAATCCCGCTGGGTGAGCTTTTTGCCGCTGCGGAGTGTTTCGCGCTCCAGGTGACGCTTGATGCGCTGGAAGAGTTCTTCGGGGATCTGGAATGCCATCGTTCTGCCTTTTTCAGTCATTTGAATGCCGCCCTTCTGGTTTTCGATCATGTCGTAGTATTCTTGGATGAGATTTGTGATGTACTCACTGGTGGTCTGGCCCAGCCGTTCCCGTTCTTCGCTGACCCGCTCATGCAGGTCGATGGGGAGCTGAGCGCACAAGTTTTTGGTGATTGCCATTCTCGGATACCTCCTTCGTCTTTTTGTAACGCAAGCATACCTGAAAGATTCAGTGAAAGCTATTACCAACACTACCAAGGAATGATAGACAAACGAAGCGAAAGCAACATAAGCACCAATGAGACGAAAAAGGCCACCGTCCGCTCCCTCATAAGGAATCGAACGGTGGCCTGCCTTCTTATCCTTTATTCTTTTTTAAGCCTCGGTGTTCGAACCACACCAAACCATAAATTCGGCAGGGTGCATCTTAAAAATGTCGCCTCTCGCGGGGCAAAACTGAAATTTTGAAAAATCGAGTTTTTGCAACTTTTTCATTCTAAAAGTGGCGCATTATATGTGAAAACGCCGCACTTTCGTGCGGCGTTTTCTGCGTTGCATCTTTCATCAACACATTTTGGTACGCCCGACTGGATTCGAACCAGCGGCCTTTAGAGTCGGAGTCTAACGCTCTATCCAACTGAGCTACGGGCGCATATTTGGTTGTGGGTTTCTGCAATAGTCATCAAATAGTAGTCAACGACCAGCTATTTCTTCTCTGCTGTTCCCGCAAACGCAGGTGCGGCAAAGTTTTGCGCCATACCTCAACTGGAGACGCCTGAAATGTCGGAGTCTGTCGCTCTATCCAACTGGGCTACAAGCGCATATGAAATTTTTGAAGGTTATTTTTCGTTTGCGTGGCGGCGGTCACGGTACCGTGCATTGCGCAGATGTTCAAAAAGCTCCGCACGATCTTCCGGGGAAGCGGAACGATAATACGCCAAAAGCTGCTGCTCATCTGTAGAAAGATCCAGCACAGAATCGGCAAGGTAACGACGCTCTTTGCGGCGTGCATACACTTTCACGCGCTGACCGGAATCGCTCAGACGCATCGCATCTACAGAGTTTGCGCTGTATCCGCACAGCTCATCCAAAGAAATGCGGTAAAGACGGCAAAGGCGCATCAGGTCAAAGATGGCGGGTGTCGTTTTGCCGGTCTCATAATACGTGTAGGTGGAACGCTCAACGCCAAGAATATTCGCAAGGATCGACTGCGTGTAGCCGCTTTCTTCACGGAAACGCTTGAGACGTCGGCCGAAGATTGCTTTAGATTCTATTTCTTCCATTGCTGTTCACCATCCGCTGTGTCATTCCGTGAAAATCGTGCACATAACTGTGTTGTATCTTTTGCGCGAGATACAAACAGAAGATACAATGATAGTATACGCTATTTGCGCCACTATGCACGACTACGTGAGAAATATTCACGCGAATGATGTGTATATTCTGTGCAAACTCAAACTGCTTTCATATATAAGTATACACAATACGCATATAGAAAAATGTCGGTTTTTGACGACAGGTGCAGAACGTTCGGAAAAACAGGAAGTGAAGAAAAAGAAAAGCCGCAAAAACTGCGGCTCTTCGGAATTTTAAAGGTGACGGAAACTCACGGGTTTACGGCGCTTTTCATCATCTCGTCGTCGCCGGTAAGCGCCGCGAGCATCAGGTTATACACGCGCTGTGGGTCGCGGTGAAAGTTCTTTTTCACTTCGCGTGCCTGATATAGGTCGGGCACATACACGGTAAGGCTCATCAGCTCCATTTCTCCGCCGGAAATGTGGCATGTCACGTTGTAGCCGTTTTCGGTGCGGACAATGGTCGCCACGTTTTCGCGCTCCATCTTAGCGGAAGCCAGCAGAGCCGTGGCGGCGGCTACGGCCTTATCACGCACGGAAGAGGGGATAAGCTGTTCTAAGTCATCCGCCACACTCTTGCCACGCTTAGTCAGCACATAGGTGTTGTCCTCCTCGCGGGTGACATTGCCAAGGCTCACAAGGGCAGAAAGCGCATCGCTCGCCTCAAAGTAATTCGCAAGGGATTTTTCCTGCAAGACCTTGATGATGTCATCGCCCGAAAGCGGCGCGTTCACGCTTTTGAGCATATAGCAGATCAAAATGCGGATATCGCTTTTCGAGCGCAGTCCGCCCGGCGCAACGCCGCCGGTAAAAGCATCATATTCCATACGGTTTTACCTCCTTCTTAGTTATCAATAAAGCTGATATTCTTCCATTTTCCGCGCGCAAAGCGGATGACAAAGCAGGCGCCGCGGCAGAACCAATCGATACACATTGCAATCCATGTGCCCAAAATGCCCATGTTAAAGTAGATCGCCAGAATGTAGCTGAAGCCGATGCGGAAGATCCACATGGAAAGCAGGGAAACAATCATCGTAAAGCGCACATCGTTCGCAGCGCGCAGGGCGTTCGGCAGGGCAAAGGCCAGCGGCCAAACAATGACGGCGCAGATGCCGTGCACAATGAAGACCTCCATCGTCATTGTGGTCGTTTCCTCGGAGAGTGAGTAGAACGAAAGGATCTGCTTGCTGAACAGCAGCATCAAAAGCGTCATAGCCCAGACGACACCGTAGGTGATGAGCATCAGCTTCTTCGTGTACTTTTTCACAGCTTCGTAGTCCTTTGCGCCAATGCACTGACCGACGACCGTGATCATCGCCATGCCGAGCGCCATGCCCGGAATAACCTGCAAGGAAGCGAGGTTGCCCGCCACAGCGTTCGCCGTGATGGAAATGGTGCCGAAGCCCGAAACAATGCTTGCAACCAGAATTTTTCCGATCTGGAAAATGCTGTTCTCAAGGCCGTTCGGCACGCCGATCTGCAAAATGCTCTTCAACATGGAGAGGTGGATTTCCGGCTTATGGAGCTTATCATAGAAAATAATACGGTGCGGGTTCAAAAGCAGCACCGTAATGATGATGGCGCCTACTGCACGGGAAACAAGAGAAGCCGTCGCCGCGCCCGCCGCAGCCATTTGGAAGCCGTAGATTAAAATCGCATTGCCCACGATGTTGATGGTGTTCATTAAAATGGAAATGAGCATCGTCGTGCGCGAATCGCCCATAGAGCGGAACAGCGCCGCACCGGCGTTATAGACCGCAAGGAACGGATAGGAGATTGCGGAAAGCAAAAAATAAATCTGCGCGTGTGCCATAACGTCCGCTTCAATGGAGCCGAAAACCATGTTCAGCACCGGCTTGCGGAAGAATACGGCGATGATACCCAGCACGGCCGAAAGCGCAAGGCTGGCATAGAAAAGCTGCTTTGCCGCAAGACTTGCGCTTTTGTGGTCGCCGCGCCCGATGTACTGGGACGCAATGACCGCGCCGCCCGTCGCCAAAGAAGAAAACAGCGTGATGAGCAAAAAGTTGATGGAGTCCACAAGGGAGATGCCGGAAACCGCCGCTTCGCCGCAGGAGGAGACCATTACGGTATCCGCCATACCGATGGTTACGGCCAGAAGCTGCTCAATAACAAGGGGTATGATGAGCTTCCGCAGATCTTTGTTTGAAAACACGTCTTCGCCTCATTTCAATACTTTGGGCAGTCTATTCGCTTTTTTGGAAAGAAAGCCCATGCTAAATAACAGATAACTCAATTTTACTATGTTTTCTACTAAAATGCAACGGGATAAAAGAAAGTTTTTCGTCAATATTTTGAACCGGAGAGAAACGGCGTGTTCTTGCCTGATTTTCGGCGTTCAAACGGGAATTACTCCAAACAGACTTTCGTTCCGAAAATATCGGTTAAAAAAGTTGAATTAAGCATTGCGAAATTTTGAATTCCGTGTTAAGATATAACCATTCTGATAAAATGCGGGAATGTGGTGTTTTTTTCAGAATGCAAATTACATTTTCTATTTTTATTTCCATAACGCTTCGGTGAAAGGAGGTAAGATTATGGAGACCAACATCAGCACCGTTCAGGTTGTTCTGATGGGCCTTATTACCGTGTTCGTGGTCCTGATCTGCTTGATTGTTATCATCAAGATCCTCGGCCTCATCATGGAGAAGGTCGCTAAAAAGCAGCCGGCTCCGGCAGTAGCCCCGGCCGCCGCAGCACCTGCTGCAGCACCCGCTCCGGCGGTATCCGCCCAAAACAACCAGCAGATCGTTGCCGCTATCGCAGTCGCGATCGCCGAGGAGATGGGCACGGACGTTTCGCACATCCGCATCCATTCCATCAAAAGAGTCTGAAATGCGCAAAGCGCGAAATCTAACAGATGAGAGGTAAGTTCAATGAAAAAGTATAATGTCAATGTTAACGGCACAGCTTATGAAGTAACAGTAGAAGAAGTCGTCGGCGGCGCAGCACCGGCTCCGGTTGCAGCAGCCCCGGCAGCAGCACCCGCTCCGGCCCCGGTCGCAGCACCGGCAGGCGCTGGCGAGCAGGTCAAGAGCCCGATGCCCGGCAACATCCTTTCCGTCAACGTCAATGTTGGCGATACCGTTGCTGAAGGTCAGGTTCTCATGATCCTCGAAGCTATGAAGATGGAAAACGAGATCATGGCACCGAAGGCCGGCAAGGTCACCAGTGTGAACGTCCAGAAGGGCGCAACCGTTGAGAGCGGCACACTCCTCTGCGTTGTTGGCTAAGTTAAACTTAAGCCTACGCACATACTACTAAAATAAGGAGTGTTAAATTATTCATGGAAGCGATAACTAATTTTCTGAATAGCACAGGCTTCGCAAAGCTCGGCGAAAACCCGCTGCAGCTCGTTATGCTCGCTGTTTCCTGTGTTCTTCTGTACCTTGCTATCGTCAAGAAGTTCGAGCCGCTGCTCCTTCTGCCGATTGCATTCGGTATGCTTTTAACAAACCTGCCCGGCGCAGGCATTTACCATGCAGAACTGTTTGAAGGCGGTCATGTGCATTGGGAAATGTTTGCGGAAGGTGTTAAACTCGCAAACGGTTCCACGGAAGCTGCTGGTCTGCTCGACGTCCTCTATCTCGGCGTTAAGCTCGGTGTTTATCCATGTCTCATCTTCATCGGCGTCGGCTGCATGACAGACTTCGGTCCGCTGATTGCAAACCCGAAGAGCCTGCTGCTCGGCGCTGCCGCACAGCTCGGTATCTTCGTTACCTATGTCGGCGCTGTCCTGCTCGGCTTCACCCCGGCACAGGCCGGCTCCATCGGCATCATCGGCGGTGCAGACGGCCCTACGGCCATCTTCGTCACCTCCAAGCTCGCACCTGAACTCCTTGGCCCGATCGCCGTTGCCGCATATTCCTACATGGCGCTCGTTCCGGTTATTCAACCGCCGATCATGAAGGCGCTCACCACAAAGAAAGAGCGCATGATCCAGATGAAGCAGCTCCGTCAGGTTACAAAGACCGAGAAGATTCTGTTCCCGATCGTGGTTACCATCTTCGTTTCCCTCATGCTGCCGTCCGCTGCATCCCTTGTCGGCTGCCTCATGCTCGGCAACCTTCTCCGTGAGAGCGGCGTAACAGAGCGTCTGAACAAGACCGCACAGAACGAGCTGATGAACATCGTTACGATCTTCCTCGGCACCTCCGTCGGTGCAACAGCTACCGCTGCAAACTTCCTCAATCCGCAGACGCTTAAGATTCTCGTCCTCGGCGTTGTTGCATTCGGTCTCGGCACCGCAGGCGGCGTTCTGCTCGCAAAGCTCATGAACGTCTTCCTTAAGGATAAGATCAATCCGCTCATCGGCTCCGCCGGTGTTTCCGCCGTTCCTATGGCGGCTCGTGTATCGCAGGTCGTCGGCCAGAAAGAGAATCCGCGCAACTTCCTGCTCATGCACGCTATGGGTCCGAACGTCGCAGGCGTCATCGGTTCTGCTGTTGCAGCCGGTGTGTTCCTGGCTCTGTTCGGCGTTTGATAACGCTTAGGAAAGGAAGTAACAGTTATTATGGCTAAGAATCCCCTTAGAATTACCGATACCATCCTGCGTGACGCGCACCAGTCTCAGGCCGCAACGCGCATGCGTATCGAGGATATGCTTCCGGCTTGCGAAAAGCTGGACAACATGGGTTACTGGTCTCTGGAGTGCTGGGGCGGCGCAACGTTCGACGTCTGCATGCGTTTCCTGAACGAAGACCCGTGGGAGCGTCTCAGAACGCTTAAAAAGGCAATGCCGAAGACCCCGTTGCAGATGCTCCTGCGCGGCCAGAACCTCCTCGGCTACAAGCACTATGCCGATGACGTGGTTGCAGAGTTCTGCAAAAAGTCCATCGAAAACGGCATCGATGTCGTCCGTATCTTCGACGCACTGAACGATCCCCGCAACATGGAGACCGCTATGAAGTACGTCAAGGAATATGGCGGCAAGGCAGAGGCTGCCATCAGCTATACAAAGAGCCCCGTGCACAGCGAGGATTACTTCGTAAAGCTCGCTATGCAGCTTGAAAAGATGGGTGCAGATACCATCTGCATTAAGGATATGGCAAACCTGCTCCTTCCGTACGACGCATATTCGCTCGTAAAGAAGCTGAAGGAAAACGTCAGCGTGCCGATCCATCTGCATACCCACAACACCACCGGTACAGGCGACATGGTCAACCTGATGGCTGCACAGGCAGGCGTTGACATCGTGGACTGCGCACTGTCCCCGCTCGCAAACGGCACCTCTCAGCCGGCAACTGAGTCCCTCGTTGCCACGCTGCAGGGCCCCAGCCGTGATACCGGCCTTGATCTTGAGAAGCTCAGCGAGGTTGCCGCACACTTCCGTACGGTTGCCGATAAGCTGAACATTAACCCGAAGGTCCTTAAGGTCGATACCAACACGCTGCTGTATCAGGTTCCGGGCGGCATGCTTTCGAACCTTATCTCTCAGCTCAAGCAGGCAAACGCAGAAGACAAGTACTATGATGTGCTCGCAGAAGTGCCGCGCGTCCGTGCTGACTTCGGTTACCCGCCGCTCGTTACCCCGACCAGCCAGATCGTCGGTACGCAGGCTGTTATGAACGTTCTTGTCGGTGAGCGCTATAAGATGGTCACCAAAGAGAGCAAGGGCATGCTGCGCGGCGAATACGGCAAGCTGCCGGGCGAGGTGAACGAGGAAGTCCGCAAGAAGTGCATCGGCGATGACAAGGTCATCACCTGCCGTCCTGCCGACCTCATCGAGCCGGAGCTTGAGAAGTACAGAGCAGAGATCGGCGACAGAGCAAAGAGCGAAGAGGATGTCCTCTCCTACGCACTGTTCCCGGCTGTTGCTACAAAGTTCTTTGAGTGGCGCGACAATCCGCATAAGGATGAAGCACCTGCCGCAGAAGCTGCACCGGCTGCAAAGCCCGCAACACCGGCCAACAACGGCCCGAAGACCCTCTACGTTGAGGATCTCACCAACGGCAACTTCTGATTGATCGGAAATCCGCTTAAATAAGTGAACAAAACGCTCGTCCCAGTTTATCAGCGGACGAGCGTTTTTGCATATCTGTGCAGCTATATAGCTTTACATGAATATAAAGCTATACTCCTTTACACACAACAACGCCGCTGCCCGATTTAAAAGAGGCAACGGGGTTGCTCTATAATTGCAGGGGGGATAGGGCGTCGTGCTCACGCGCATCTACCGTACTGTTTGCGCGGTACCTTTCTTTCCTTTTTTCGCGCGAATATCTATTTACAAAAGCCGGGCAAAATGTTACAATCACAGTAAGAATCCCCGAAATGGCGGGCGAAAGGACGGAGTTTGTATGTATAAATTTGATAGAGAAAAATATGATAAGCGTATGCAGTGGTTTACCCACGACCGCTTCGGCATGTTTATCCATTGGGGCCTTTACGCCATTCCTGCGCGCGGCGAGTGGGTGCGCTCCACGGAAGAGATTCCGGAGGAGGACTACATCCCGTTTTTCAACGAGTTTAATCCGAAAGATTTTGACCCGAAAAAGTGGGCGCGCCTTGCAAAGCAGGCCGGCATGAAGTACGCCGTGCTCACTGCAAAGCACCACGACGGCTTCTGCCTGTTTGATTCCGCTCTTACCGATTGGAAGGTCACGAACACGCCTTACGGCAAAGACATCGTGCGTGAGTATCTCGACGCGTTCCGCGCAGAGGGCATCAAGGTCGGCCTTTATTATTCGCTGCTCGATTGGCACCACCCGGATTACCCCGCCTACGGCGACCGCCAGCATCCTATGCGCAACAACATCACCTATAAAGATAAGCCCTATAACTTTGATAACTACCTTGATTACATGCACGGTCAGGTGCGCGAGCTCTGCACAAACTACGGCAAGCTCGATATGATGTGGTTCGACTTTTCCTACGACGACCTCACCGGCGAAGCGTGGCGTGCGTCGGAGCTCGTGCGTATGGTGCGCTCCCTGCAGCCGGACATCATCATCGATAACCGTCTGGAGGTCAGCGGCAGTGGCTTCGGCTCCATCGCAACGGACGAACCGCTTGAGTACAGCGGCGACTATGTCAGCCCGGAGCAGATCATCCCGCAGACCGGCTTTAAGGACAGCCGCGGCCGCAATATCTGTTGGGAAGCCTGCATCACGATGAACGACAACTGGGGCTACTGCGCAAAGGATAAGAACTTTAAGCCCGCCGAAATGATTATCAAAAAGCTCGTTGAGTGTGTCAGCAAAAACGGCAATATGCTCTTAAATGTCGGCCCGGATGCCAGAGGCAATATCCCCGCAGAGTCCGTCGAGATTCTGGAAAAAATCGGCGCGTGGATGCAGAAGAATTCCGATTCCATTTACGGCTGCGGCGGCTGCGACCTGCCGAAGCCCGAAAACGGTCGCATCACCAAAAACGGCAAAACGCTCTATTATCACATTATGGAAAACTCCATCGGCGGTATCCCGCTGCAGGGCATTTCGCTCGATGAGGTTGAGTCTATCCGTCTCATCTCCGACGGCACCGAGATAAAGCCCCTTAAAAACTGGATCGTTGAAAACTACCCGGACGTCGTGTTCGTGCAGGTTTCCAACACTGTAAAACTGCCCGATGACATCGATACCGTCATCGCTGTCCACACAAAGTAAACCAAAAGGAGTGCGTGTTTATGGGTAAAAAAGCACTATTCGCCGCAGCGTTGGCTGCAGGTGCGGCCGCGGTTGTCTCCAACGCCGTTTTAAACGATACCCTGCGCCGCCGCCCGCCGAACAAAGACCCGCTGCCGGACGATGAAGAAACCCGTGCGGCAACAGTATGGTTCAAGAAATATGCCAAGCGCGTCACGTACCGCAACCCCGAAAATATGCGCCTCACTGCATGGTTCATCCCGCACAAAGGCCACCGCTATGCCATCATCTGCCACGGCTACGGCAGCCGCGCAGAGTGTATGCGCCACCGCGGCAAGTCGTTTTATGACCTCGGCTTTAACATTTTAATGCCGAACGCTCGCGCCCACGGTGACAGCGCCGGAGACTGGATTGGCATGGGCTGGCCGGAGCGTAAGGATATCATCGGCTGGATCTACGAGGTTATTCGCCGCGACAAAGACGCGCATATCCTTCTCTACGGCGAATCCATGGGCGCTGCCACCGTCATGATGACGGCGGGGGGGCCGCCGGCCGCCCCCGGGGAAGTTCGTAAAGG
>OGPM01001288.1_pt1 | contig 21214 bp, 16 predicted proteins | sample 1552961 | NCBI WGS metagenome assembly OGPM01 (sample SAMEA2580304, study PRJEB22360) | human gut metagenome | biome: human gut; feature: human-associated habitat; material: faeces | place: Denmark | collected 2008/2010
ACTGCTTTTCAGCTTGTACTTAGTATAGTTTTCCAATTGCTCACCTTCCTTATAATAAAAATTATATTCTTATACTATCTGTTCTTATCCGTTCCCTCCACAAAAAAACTTATAAAAGCAGATAAATAAGTTACTGTTTTTTCTTATATAATTTACCACAAACTGACTATTTTATCCAGTCTTTGTGACTATTCTGCCTTCAAATTATGTTTTATTTTTTCATTGTTGGTTCTTTTTCTTAAGTTGTTCGTATTATAGTTTATGGGAATGGATATGTATTGTAAAAAACGATACTATTTTTACAAAATCATCTGAAGATATGTTATAATGAGAATATCTGTTGGATATCGTTAAAAGAAATATTATGATTCCGTTCAGCATAGAACATTGAATCATTAATGAAAGATACTTACGAGGTGTAAAGCTTATGAAATACAGAGATGAGTTCCACATTGCATCCACTGCAATTCTGCTCAGTGTGGCTATGGTGGGAATTTCCGTAGTCGTTCCCAAAGAAAGCAGAGTGCCAACTGCCAAGACCACATTAACAGAGGCTCCTGAAACAGCTGCTGAAGCGGAAGCTGCACAGCAGGAAGAATTTCCAATTTACAGTCAGGACAGTAATTATGACGAGACTTATGACTACAGCCGGGAAGATAGCTCCTACGACAACAGCTATGATTCTTCGGACGGCGATTCTTCAGGAAGCGACCAGATCACTTATCCTACTGAGGATTCTGGAGATAGCTCAGGAAGTGACACTTCCGATATTCCGGATTATACAGAAGATACCTCCGATGATTCCGGACAAGATAACAATGAGAACTGGGATTATATTGATAATGGAGATGGTTCTGGTTCCGATAGCGAAGGAGACTATACGGAGGATACCTCCGATCAGGATATTGAGTATTATGAATAATAAAATCCCCGGATTTCCGGGGGTTTTTATTATTATCTGATCTTATTCAAAAATCCAAATGGTTCCTTATCTTCCAGAAAATGCATCAGCATATATGCCGTCATGATCGCTACATTCTCTTCCTTCAGAATCCGCTTCACTTCCTCGCGGTCCGCCAGAATCACTTCAATCTCTTCCGTATCTTCCTGTGCCTTGGAACTGATTTCGCCGCTGGCATATCCATATACAGTCGCACAAGACTCGTCTGTCATTCCTACAGTAGTGAAATAGGGCTTCTGGTAAGCTTCTGCTACCGGAATGGGATCAAGCTTCAATCCGGTTTCCTCGTACATTTCACGAATTGCGCCTTCATGGTAATTCTCATCTGGCTCTACCAGACCAGCTGGAAATTCATAAATATAATCGCCTAATGTATAACGATATTGGCGAATCAACACCACTTTGTCATGTTTTTCGCCATAAATGCTATAAATGATCACACCGTCCGGATTGTTCTTATGTGTCACCATTTTCAGGCTGTCTACATCTTTTGCACGGGAAGACACAAAATAGTTTACCGGGGTATTGTGCACACTGGTGGCTTTTACATTATAAAGGTTTACATAACGATTATCTGTCTGTTTGGTAATGCTGTTGATTTTTCCCATAGGAACCTCTTTTCGTCAGTTCTTGCTGTTCTGGTCAGAGGTCTCGCTAGAGCGTGTTTGAAAAAGGCTTTCTGCAAGATGTGCGTCACAATTTGTGGGAGATTTTGTCCGGATGAGGGCGCCGTAGCGGGCTACGGCAACCGAATTCGGGCAAAATATACCGCAAAGTGGGGCGTGCAGATTGCGGGAATGATTTTTCAAACAGGCTCTAGTAATCCGGTTACTGTGATCTTACGATAATCAAACCCTTTTTCCAGATTTTTCTCAATGGTAATCTCAATGATCTGCTCTGGCAGGATTTCTTCAATCAGATTGGCCCACTCGATGAGGCAGATTCCATTTCCGTAGAAATAGTCATCATAGCCGATCTCTTCCATCTCCTCAATGTCCCCGATCCGGTACACATCAAAGTGATAAAATGGCATACGACCGCTTTCATATTCCTGAATAATGGTAAAAGTCGGACTGTTTACAGGCTCTGTGATTCCCAGTCCTTCTGCCACTCCCTGGGTAAAAACGGTCTTACCTACCCCAAGATCTCCTACCAGTGTGTATACCTGCCCGGGAAGAGCATTTTCCCCGATCCATTTGCCGAAAGCGAAGGTCTCTTCTGGGCTGAATGTTTCTTTTATCATAACTTTACAACTCCTTTTTACTTGCAGAATTGCTCTTTGCATATTATAATAGAACGAATAACGAAATACAATACTTTTTGAAAAAGGAGATCAAACTATGGCAAATCCAGTTGTTACCATTACTATGGATAACGGAGATGTGATCAAAGCAGAGTTATATCCGGAGATTGCACCAAATACTGTAAATAACTTTATCAGCCTTGTTAAAAAGGGATTTTATGACGGACTTATTTTCCACCGTGTTATCAACGGCTTCATGATCCAGGGCGGATGCCCGGACGGAACCGGAATGGGCGGTCCTGGATACAGCATCAAGGGTGAATTTGCTCAGAACGGTGTGAAGAACGAGTTAAGACATACCGAGGGCGTTCTTTCCATGGCAAGAGCCATGCATCCGGATTCAGCAGGAAGCCAGTTCTTCATCATGCACAAAAATGCTCCACACCTTGATGGTGCTTACGCTGCTTTTGGTAAAGTGACCGAGGGCATGGATGTGGTAAACCAGATTGCTGAGACTGACACTGACTACAGCGACAGACCACTTGATGAGCAGAAGATCAAATCCATGACAGTTGACACCTTCGGCGTAGATTATCCAGAGCCAGAGAAGTGCTGATCATTCATGCTCTGCAGGCAGACTGATCCAGAGCATGTTTAAAAAGCTTTCAAAAGAACTTTATCCCCTGCATCTGTGGAATATTTATTTTCACAGATGCAGGGGTTTCTGTTCCCTTTTAATGGTCAAACACCTTTATTTCGCCTTCCACATCTGCGAAATAAAGCTCCTTCTCTCTCTCCATCTTTATACGTCCGCTGGTTGCTTCTGTGATCACCTTCTGGATTCTTCCAACCTGGTCATTTGGCACAAGAAGATGCATGATCACCTTGTCTGTGTACTCCGTGTCAAGGACCGGAAGCTGATTCTCTGCTGCAATATACTGCAGCTTGCCGATAGCTGTGTAATCTGCAGTCAGTGCCAGTGAAATCCCATGGTGCTTCTCTATCACCGTACTCTCCCCCAGACCAGCCTGCACTGCTCCGGAATAGGCACGCACAAGTCCGCCGGTACCAAGGAGCACGCCGCCAAAATATCGGGTCACAACTACCGCCACATTATAAATATCTTCCCCCAGGATCACATCCAGCATAGGCCGTCCTGCAGTTCCTGACGGCTCCCCGTCATCGCTGCACCTTGTAAACTCCCGATGTTCTCCAATAGAATAAGCATAGCAATTATGTCTGGCATCCCAGTATTTCTTCTTCATTTCCTCTATGAAAGCAAGAGCGTCCTCCTCTTTTTCCACCAGGCGCACCGTCGCAATAAACCGGGATTTCTTCTCCGTAATCTCCCCCTCGCCTCCTGCATAGATGGTCTTATATTTTTCCAGCATACGGAAACCTCCAAAAACTCATAATAAAATAAAGATAACAGCTTGTTCTTCCTCATTTGCTATAGTGTAACATGAATTGGCTTTTCTTTCCAGTCTTGTAAAAGGATGCTGTTCACCTTACTATTCACTGGTACCGTTCTGCGATGTTTTTTTGTGAACAAAGTTCACAGAAATATTCGATTTTAGGGTTTATTTACGAACCTGGATTTGATATAATAGAACGGATTATAAAGGAGGTTTATCATGAACTACGGAAAAAAATCGGCCTCTAAGAAACGGAATTCTCTTATTTCCCGCTCGTCCATGATGGGAAAAAGGGCACATGTTTCGTTTATCAGAGTCCTTTTCATCGGCCTGATCGCCCTGTGCGTTGCAGTGTCCAGTCTTGGAATCGGTTCCATTCGTGGGATACTTGCAAATACGCCGGACGTAAATGAAGTGGATATCATGCCTCTTGGTTATGCCACTTTCCTCTATGACTGCAATGGTAATCAGATCCGTAAACTGGCAGCACCTAATGCCAACCGACTTCCGGTTTCCATTGACCAGATTCCGGAGGATCTGCAGCATGCAGTAGTGGCTATTGAGGATGAGCGTTTTTATGAGCATAATGGAATTGATGTAAGAGGTATTCTTCGTGCTGGTGTGAAAGCACTTACTACCGGAAGCTTTTCCGAGGGTGCAAGTACCATTACCCAGCAGCTTCTGAAGAACAACGTTTTCACCAACTGGACCAACGAGTCTACTCAGGTGGAGCGATTTACACGTAAGCTTCAGGAACAGTTCCTTGCCGTTGAGATTGAGAAAAAGATCGGCGACAAGAACGTGATCCTTGAGAATTACCTGAATACCATCAACCTTGGTGCAGGTGCATACGGTGTACAGGCTGCTGCCCGTCAGTACTTTAATAAAGATGTGTGGGATCTGAATCTTTCCGAGTGCGCAACTCTGGCAGGTATCTCCCAGGCTCCTACCAAATACAACCCAATCGAGAATCCCAAGGAAAATGCAAAGAGACGTAAAGAAGTTCTGGACCATATGCTGGATCAGGGTTACATCACTCAGGAGCAGTATGACGATGCTATTAATGATGACGTTTACACCCGCATTCAGGAGGCACAGGCTTCTAATACACAGTCTTCCAGCAAGACATACTCCTACTTTGAGGACGAGCTTACTAAGCAGGTTATCAATGATCTGATGAATATCAAGGGATACACCAAGACACAGGCACAGAACCTTCTGTATAGCGGTGGTCTGAAGATCATGACTACCCAGGATCCGGACATTCAGAACATTGTGGATGAGGAATATTCCGATCCATCCAACTATCCGGATTACGTACAGTACGCACTTGATTATGCCCTTACCGTGAAACAGCCGGATGGACAGGAAGTAAACTACAGCAAGGAAATGATGAAGCTTTACTTCCAGAATGAGGATCCGTCTTTTGATCTTTTGTTTGATTCCCAGGACGAGGGACAGACTTATGTAGACCGTTATAAAGCGAATATTCTTGCAGACGGAAGCACCGTTGTTGCAGAGCGTGTAAACTTTGCCCCCCAGCCTCAGTCAGCAATGACGATCATTGACCAGCATACCGGATATGTGAAGGCAATCATTGGCGGACGTGGAACCAAAACTGCCAGCCTTACCCTGAACCGTGCTACAGACAGTACCCGTCAGCCAGGTTCTACATTTAAGATCGTATCCACCTATGCTGCGGCCCTTAATGAGAAAGGCATGACACTGGCTACCACTTACGAAGACCAGCCAATCACCTATGACAACGGTGCACCAGTCAATAATGCAAGCGGCAGCTTTAATGGTACCACTACGATCCGTACAGCGATCCGTAATTCTGTCAACACCGTTGCAGTTCAGTGTTTTGAGGATGTAACCCCTGAGCTTGGCCTGAAATACCTGGACAACTTTGGATTTACCACACTGGCACATGGTACAGAAGCGGATACCGATGCCAATGGCAATGTTTATACAGATGCCAACCTGCCTACAGCACTTGGCGGTCTGACCTACGGTGTTAAGAACGTAGAGCTTTGTGCCGCATACGCAGCCATTGCGAACGGCGGTAATTATATCAAACCGGTTTACTACACCAAGATTCTTGATCACAACGGAAACGTATTGATTGAGAACAACTCTGTAGGACGCTCCGTCATTAAGGAAACAACTGCTTATCTTCTTACAAGCGCCCTTGAGGATGTAGTTCAGAATGGTACCGGTACAGCCTGCCAGCTTGATAATATGGCAGTTGCAGGTAAGACAGGTACTACAGATGCATACAATGACCTCTGGTTCGTAGGATATACACCATATTACACATGTGCAGTATGGTCCGGCTACGACGGCAACCAGAAGATACCGGAAGGTGACGCACGTAATTTCCACAAAACATTATGGCGTAAGGTCATGAACCGGATCCATCAGGGAATGGAATACAAAGTTTTCGAAGTTCCGGATGGTATTGAACAGATCAGTATCTGTGCTGATACAGGACTTCTTCCGAGAGTTGGCTGCCCGGTTACAGAGGAGTACTTTGATGTAGGAACCATGCCTACAGAGTACTGTGACCAGCATTTCTACGAATATGACGAAAGTCAGGATGAAGATATGGAAATCAGCGATGAAAATGCCACTCCGACTCCAGATCCGGAAAATCCGGACGGCACAGACAATGCAGATGGCAGTGGCGGTGACGGCACTGGCGGCGATGGTACTGGCGGTGACGGTACTGGTGGTGACGGTACCGATGGCGGTGATATCCAGTATCCAGATGAAAGCGGCGGAGATTCTGGTAATGATGATATTTATTATTACTAAAAAGCTTTCAGCTGACAGTCAGTTATAAACAATTAAAACTGCAGTTTTCGTTTCCAGAAAGCTGCAGTTTTTTTCTGCCAAAATAATAGCTGTTCAATGCCTGAATCGCGAAGAGTGTAGCTGTTTCGCGCCCTCACAGCTACACCCTTCGCAATCCAGGAAAAATCATGCTTTGCATGGTTTCGCACCCAGATTTCGGGAGCGGTGAACTATACAAAGAAACGCCTTGCACAGAGTCTGCTGGATTCAGCAATCTTCTGCACAAGGCGTTTCCTGATTTTATGTATTATGAAATTCTCTGGATGATCTGAAATCAGTCTTTGATCACCATACGAGCTGCGCCATAGATACCGGCATCATTTCCAAGGCTTGCAAGAATGATCGGAGTACTCTTACAGGATGGGAATGCATATTTCTGATAATACTTCTGGATACAGTCTGTAAGAGGTTTGCCTGCTTTGGATACACCGCCGCCAATTACAATTGCCTCTGGATCTGTTACACATGCAAACACGGCAAGTGTACTTCCCAGAATATCGCCAACCTTCTCCATAGTCTTAACAGCCAGAGCGTCACCCTCCTTGTAGAAGTCAAGAACATTCTTAGCAGAAAGCTTCTCTACATGACGCATCTTGCTGTCCTCCTGGCTCTCCTCCAGAATGTCATTTGCCACACGTACAATTCCGGTTGCAGATGCATACTGCTCCAGACATCCGTGATTACCGCAGTTACATGGGCGAACTTCATTGTGATTGACACATGCATGTCCAATCTCTCCACCGGCACCGTGATAACCTGCGATGATCTTGCTGTCGATGATGATACCGCCGCCAACACCAGTTCCAAGTGTTACCAGGATCACGTTCTTGGAACCCTCTGCAGCACCCTTCCATGCCTCTCCAAGAGCTGCGATATTGGCATCATTGGCTGCCTTTGCCGGAAGACCTGTAAGTGCGCTTAATTCGCTTGCTACGGCCTTAAAGCCCCAGTGCAGGTTAACTGCCATAGGAACTTCACCATTCTCATTAACAGGTCCTGGAATGCCGATACCAACACCGTCTACATTATCCTTTGTGATTCCTCTCTCATCCAACTTCGTCTTGATTGCATCTGCAACATCCGGCAGGATTGAAGAACCGTTATTCTCCAGTCTTGTAGGAATCTCCCACTGCTCAACCAAAGTTCCATTCGTAAGAAACAGACCGCATTTTACAGAAGTTCCTCCTACATCAATACCAAAACAATACATACCCATTGTAAATTTCCATCCTTTCTGATCTATGAATTACTATTCTATGCATTACTGTTCTATGCATTACCGTTCTATGCATTACTGTGCCTTAAAGCCTATTAAAAAAGTATTCCCGCAATCTGCACACTCTGACTTTTATTCTTCTCTTTTTTTGGCAATATTCGCCTGAACACGCTTGTACAGCTCCTCAGCTGCATTGTATCCCATCTTCTTCTGTCTGTGGTTAACGGCTGCAGACTCAACGATAACAGCCAGATTACGTCCTGGACGAATCGGAAGGGAATGGCATACGATCTTGTTTCCAAGATACTCCGTATACTCCTCATGAAGTCCCAGACGGTCGTACTCCTTGTCGCGGTCCCACTCTTCCAGCTTGATAACAAGATCGACAGACTGGGTATCCTAAACACTCTCAACACCAAACAGGGTCTTCACATCAATAATACCAATACCACGAAGCTCAATAAAGTGACGTGTGATATCCGGTGCAGAACCAACTAAAGTAACATCACTCACCTTACGAAGTTCAACAACGTCATCACTGACAAGACGGTGACCACGCTTGATCAGCTCAAGAGCCGCCTCGCTCTTGCCAATACCGCTCTCTCCTGTGATCAGGACACCCTCACCATAAACATCCACAAGCACGCCGTGAATGGAAATACAGGGAGCCAGCTGGACGCCAAGCCAACGGATGATCTCTGCCATCAGACTGGATGTAGTTCTCTCTGTCACAAATGTAGGTACATTATATTTGTATGCAAGATCAATCATATCCTGTGACGGTCTTGTCATAGTGCTGAAGATGACACATGGGATCTTGCTGGAGATAAAACGCTCGTACTTGAATGTGCGCTCCTCATCGCTTAACTGCATCAGATAAGTATACTCTACATATCCGATGATCTGAACACGCTCGTTTGCAAAATGCTCCAGATATCCTGTAAGCTGCAAAGCCGGACGATTTATTTCTGCTGTCTTCACATAAATCTCTGTAAGGTCAATATCAGGCGTCAGGTTGGTCAGATTCAGTTCCTGCGCCAGCTTGGTAAGCTGTACACCCTTCATGCTTTTATCTCCTTTTTCTCTAATGAAGTCCTTCCCGCATAAGCAGTTCCCTGCAGTTACAAGATTCCTCGTAATAGGTGAAAACTGTTATGCAGTTTGTGCAGGTTTCTTTGCACTGCACATAGAAATTATATACATTGCCCAAAATCCACACTTATCTGTATTATACACAATTTTTTCTGTAACTTCAATGTCGAATCTTGTTAAAACTGTTACTGTTCGCTCCATTCACAGTAACACGCTTCGCGATGCACAGAAATCATGCTTTCGTATGATTTGGCGCTCTATGAAAAAACTGATAGACAGCCTCCGCGCTCTGCACATTCATAGACTCTGTTTGACTTAATTCTTCCACAGAAGCATCCCGGATATTCTCAATAGACCGGAATCTTCTCATAAGAGCCTTTCGCCTGGTCTCGCCAATTCCCGGAATATCATCCAGAACGGAATGTACCTGTTCTTTGCTTCTAAGGGAGCGGTGATACTCAATGGCAAAACGGTGAGCCTCATCCTGGATCCTGGTTACCAGATGGAAACCCTCACCTGAAGTATCAATGGGAATTTCAACATTATTGAAATACACCCCTCTGGTACGGTGGTTGTCATCCTTTACCATACCACATACCGGAATATCAATTCCAAGCTCTCCAAGAACCTTCCGTGCAATGTTTACCTGGCCACGTCCGCCATCCATAAGGATCAGATCCGGAAGAATGGAAAAGCTGTCGTATTCACCCTTGGATTCATGGGTAAAGCGCCTTGTAAGCACCTCTTCCATGCTGGCATAATCATTTGGTCCCTGCACCCATTTGATCTTGAATTTGCGGTAATCGCTGCGCTTCGGCTTGCCCTTTTCGTAAACTACCATGGAGCCAACGGACTCAAATCCACTGATATTAGAGATATCAAAAGCTTCCATTCGATTAAGACCTTTAAGGCCAAGCCAATCTTCCACTTCATGAACCGCTCCGATCGTTCTGCCTTCTTCCCTTCGAATACGCTCACGATCCTTCTCCAGAACCATTCGCGCATTCTCCCATGCAAGTTCAACAAGCTTTTCCTTGGTTCCTTTTTTTGGCACAACAATACGAACTTTCTGTTTTCTTCTGGATGTCAGCCATTCCTCAATAACATCCGCATCTTCTATCTCTGTCTGCAGTGTAATCTCTCCCGGAATAAACGGTGTACCGGCATAAAACTGCTTTACAAAACTGGACAATACTTGTGACCGGGTATCTCCTCTGGCCACTCTCAGATAAAAATGATCTCTTCCGATCAGCTTGCCATCACGCATAAAAAACACCTGAACAACTGCATCCTGTTCTCGCAGATCAAGGCTTTCATCCATATCACACGCTATGATATCTCTGTCTTCTTCTCCATATGCTGTAATCTTCTGCCGCTCGCCGATCTTCTGGATACTTCGTATCAGATCTCGAGCTTCTGCAGCATCCTCAAAGCGCATTTCTTCAGATGCTTTCTGCATTTTTTCAGTAAGCTGATCGATCGTTTCCTGAAAATCCCCGTTCAGAAAACGAATGACTTTCTGGATATTTTCTTTATAGGCACGCTGATCCGCATGTCCGGTACACGGACCCATGCACTGTTTCATGTGATAATACAGGCATGGACGGTCCTTTCCACAGTCTCTCGGAAGGTTTCGATTACAGGAACGCACCTGATATAATTTGCGTACCAGTTCTATGACATCTTTTACAGCGCCACCACTGGTATATGGACCAAAATAACGGTTCTTGTCTTTTTTCATTCTTCTGGCGAACAATACCCTTGGATAAGCCTCCTGAACAGTCACCTTAATAAACGGGTAACTCTTGTCATCTTTCAGCATGGTATTGTATTTCGGTCGATGTTCCTTGATCAGATTGCTTTCAAGGACCAGGGCCTCCAGTTCAGAATCTGTAATGATATATTCAAATCTGGCTATGTGGGTAACCATCTGCTCAATCTTGGCACCTTTGTTACGGCTGCTCTGAAAATACTGCCGCACACGGTTTTTAAGGCTGATAGCTTTTCCTACATAAATGATCTCATCCCGTTCATCGTGCATCAGATAGACACCCGGTTTCGCGGGAAGTTTTTTTAGTTCTTCTTCAATCTGAAACATATTACTCCTCAGAATCAGATTCGTTGTTGTCTGTTTCAGTCACATCAACAGCAGAAATTTCATGTACAGGTTCTGCCTGTGTTTCTTCCGCTGTCAACCCTTCTGTATTTTCCACTGCTGTCTTGTCGGCAGTCGTCTGTACTTCATCCGGAAGGACCTCCAGATTCTCCGGAATCTCCAGTCCTTTCTCAACTGCACGGAAGATCTTCATAAATTCCTTACCAGTGATCGTCTCTCTGCTGATGAGATATCCGGCGATCTTATCCAGTGCCTCTCTGTGCTCATTCAGAAGTCTCTTGGCTTCTTCGTAAGAATAATGCAGAAGCTGCATAACCTCATGATCAATCTCTGTTGCAGTATCATCACCACAATTCAGTACCGCACGGCCTGACAAATACTGATTTTCCTGAGATGCCAGTCCCATCAGTCCAAATTTCTGAGACATACCATACTGTGTGATCATTGCACGCGCAACTTTAGTTGCCTGTTCAATATCATTGGCAGCACCGGTAGTGACCGTATCAAACACGATTTCTTCTGCTGCACGCCCACCCAGATATCCGACCAGCATTGCTTCCAGCTCTTTCTGGGTATTAAGATATTTTTCTTCCTCAGGTACCTGCATAACATAACCAAGTGCTCCCATGGTTCTCGGCACGATCGTTATTTTCTGCACAGGTTCTGCATCTTTCTGTAACGCATTGACAAGCGCATGGCCAACTTCATGATAGGAAACAATTTTTCTTTCCTGCGGGCTTAAGATACGATCTTTCTTCTCTTTACCAACGAGTACAACTTCAACAGATTCCTGAAGATCTTTCTGTGAAACAGCTCTGCGGCCATTTTTGACTGCAAGGATTGCAGCTTCATTGATCATATTGGCAAGATCTGATCCCACAGCCCCTGATGTAGCAAGCGCAATTGCTTCCAGATCGACCGTTTCATCCAGCATGACGTTTTTTGCATGGACTTTGAGGATTTCCACACGTCCTTTCAGATCCGGGCGATCAACAATGATACGTCTGTCAAAACGGCCAGGACGCAGAAGTGCCGGATCCAGTACTTCTGGACGATTGGTTGCCGCGAGGATCAGAAGCCCTTTTGAAGTATCAAATCCATCCATTTCCGCAAGCAGCTGATTCAGTGTCTGCTCACGTTCATCATTGCCTCCGCCGTAACGTGAATCACGGCTTTTACCGATTGCATCGATCTCATCGATAAATACGATACATGGTGCATTTTTCTTCGCTTCTTCAAACAGGTCCCTTACTCGGGATGCACCTACACCAACAAACATCTCTACAAATTCTGAACCAGAAAGTGAAAAGAACGGTACATTCGCCTCGCCTGCTACTGCCTTGGCAAGAAGTGTCTTACCTGTTCCCGGAGGTCCTACAAGAAGCGCTCCTTTCGGAAGTTTTGCACCAATTGCAGTGTATTTCCCCGGATTATGCAGAAAATCCACAACTTCCTGCAAAGATTCTTTTGCTTCTTCCTGTCCTGCAACATCTTTAAATGTCACTCCGGTTTCATTTTGAACATAAGCTTTTGCCCTGCTCTTACCAACACCCATGATGCCGTTTCCACCTTTGTTCATCCGCCGCATAAAAAACATCAGCATAAAAAACAGAACTACTGTCGGCAGTAGAACACTGATCATGGTCGAAACAAATTCTCCCATAGCATCCGGCTGCTCATAATGGAATACGATATCCGTTCCCTCCAGACGTTTTGTAAGGGCGTCTGCATCCTCCATCTGGTTTACTTTATAACTTACATTCTGGTAGTAGGATTTCTGAATCTTAGGTACAACAGTCAGCACACCTGACTGAAGAGTAACTTCTTTTACCTGATCCTTCTCTACCATTTCGATAAATTTATCATATGTGATCTCACTGGACTTGTCGCTCATCATATCTGTTACAAAGCTCAGGCATACCAGTGAAATCAGCAGACAAATCAAAAAAGCCAGAATAGACTGGCGGTTTTTATTCGGTCCCTGATTGCCAGGATTGTTTCGATTCGGACGGTTTCGATCCGGCCGATTGTCCATCTGATTGTTCATTCTTGTCCTCCTCTTGTTATCTTCTTTATTATAAAGATATTTCTTGTATAAATCAACTGAAAAACTGTGATTGTTTGCAGTACATTACTTGCCTGTGAACAGTAAGTGTAGTATACTATCAACGTGATAGCCGGAAGTTTGTTCCGGCTAAATGTGATGGGAAAGGAAAACGATAAATGAAAATTGGATTTGATAATGACAAGTATCTGACCATGCAGTCCGAGCATATTCGTGACCGCATCAGCAAATTTGACAACAAACTTTATCTGGAATTCGGCGGAAAACTTTTTGATGATTATCATGCTTCCCGTGTTCTTCCAGGCTTCGAACCTGACAGTAAGCTACGTATGCTCATGCAGCTGAGCGATCAGGCAGAGATCGTTATCGTTATCAGTGCTGCAGATATTGACAAAAACAAAATGCGAGGAGACCTTGGTATTACTTACGATGAAGATGTTCTGCGTCTGATCGATGCCTTTACAGAACGTGGTCTCTATGTAGGCAGTGTATGCATTACACGTTATGCCGGTCAGGAAAGTGCTGATCATTTCAAGAAACGTCTTGAAAAGCTCGGCATCAAAGTGTATTTCCACTACAGTATTCCCGGATATCCAAGCAATATCCCTCTTATCGTAAGTGATGAAGGATATGGAAAGAACGAATATATCGAGACCACAAGACCGCTGGTAGTTATCACTGCGCCAGGACCGGGAAGCGGAAAAATGGCGACCTGTCTTTCCCAGCTGTATCACGAATACAAACGCGGAGTAGCTGCCGGTTATGCCAAATTTGAAACATTCCCAATCTGGAACATTCCGCTGAAACATCCGGTCAATCTAGCATACGAAGCAGCAACTGCTGACCTGAATGATGTCAATATGATCGACCCGTTCCATCTGGAAGCTTACGGTGAAACAACGGTCAACTATAACCGTGATGTGGAGATTTTCCCGGTTCTCCAGGCAATGTTCGAAAAGATCATGGGCGAGTGCCCTTACAAATCACCTACTGACATGGGTGTAAATATGGCCGGAAACTGTATCGTAGATGATGAAGCCTGCTGTGAAGCATCACGCCAGGAGATTATCCGCCGCTACTATAAGAGCTGTGCAGCGCTTCTCACCGGTACAGGTACAGAAGAAGAAATCCGTAAGATCGAACTGCTTCTGAAACAGGCTCATGCCTCTCTGGAAGACCGTAAAGTTGTTCCGGCAAGCCTTCAGAAAGAAAAAGAAACCGAAGGTCCTGCTGCCGCTCTGGAGCTGACTGACGGACGTATGATCTTCGGCAAAACTTCTGAACTGCTCGGTGCCTCCTCTGCCCTTCTTCTGAATGCATTGAAAGAGCTGGCTGGTATTCCTCATGAGAACCATGTAATCTCACCAGAAGCAATACGACCGATTCAGGAATTAAAGACGCAGTATCTCGGAAGCAAAAACCCACGTCTTCATACTGACGAGACACTGATCGCACTTTCCGTCAGCGCAGCAAATAATCCGGAAGCACGCAAGGCACTGGAACAGTTACCATCTCTTCGTGGCTGCCAGGCGCATACCTCTGTCATGCTGTCTTCTGTTGATATCTGGGAGTTCCGCAAACTTGGCATTGAACTGACCTGCGAGCCAAAATTTGAAAAAGAAAAAATATATCATTAATTCAATCAACTTTCATCAGATTCCAAAAAATCCCCGCTACCGTAATGGTATCGGGGATCTTTATATATATGCTTCTGAGATTTAGTCTTCGTATCCGTTCGGATTCTTCTGCTGGAAATTCCAGGAATCTGCACACATATCTTTGATATCGTACTCTGCTTCCCAGCCAAGTTCTTTCTTTGCTTTGGTCGCATCAGAATAACATGTCGCAACATCACCTGCACGACGTGGTTTGATAGAGTAAGGAATTTTGATTCCTGTCGCAGCTTCAAAATTCTTAACGATGTCAAGGACGCTGTATCCTTTGCCTGTTCCCAGATTGTAAATACTGAGTCCGGAATTATCTTCCAGTTTCTTAACTGCTTTTACATGCCCCTTTGCAAGGTCAACTACATGAATGTAATCTCTCACTCCGGTTCCATCCGGTGTATCATAATCATTACCAAATACTCCAAGCTCTTTCAGCTTACCAACTGCAACCTGTGTGATATATGGCATCAGGTTGTTCGGAATACCGTTCGGATTCTCACCGATAAGACCACTCTTATGAGCACCGATCGGATTGAAGTAACGAAGAAGTACTACATTCCATTCTGGATCTGCTTTCTGGATATCTGTAAGAATCTGTTCCAGCATGGATTTGGTCCAGCCATAAGGATTGGTGCACTGTCCTTTCGGGCATTCTTCTGTGATCGGAATGATTGCCGGATCGCCATATACAGTTGCCGAAGAGGAGAAAATAATATTTTTGACACCGTGTTTTCTCATCACATCTACAAGAGTAAGTGTACCAGCAATATTATTCTCATAATATTCCCAAGGTTTTACAACAGACTCTCCGACTGCTTTCAATCCAGCAAAATGTATACAGGAATCAATGTCTTCCTTTTCAAAAACTTCATTCAGTCCTTCACGATCCAGAATATCTTTTTTATAAAACTTCACCGGCTTACCTGTGATCTTTTCTACTCGTTCCAGGCTTTTTTCACTGGAGTTGCTTAAATTATCCAGAACAACCACATCATATCCTGCATTCTGCAGCTCTACCACTGTGTGACTTCCAATAAAACCTGCTCCACCTGTTACTAAAATTGCCATGATTTATCTCCTCCTGACGTTTGCTTTAGTTCTGCTTTATTTCGATGTCATTGTATCATCATTCTTTTTTTTTCACAATATATTCCAGAAGTATCCCTCAGATTTTACTAAAACTCCCTCAGATTTTACTATTACCAGAATATTTGTGAGGATTTTATTTATCCCATATACCCGAACTTCTGCATTCTTGTGTTTGTGCAATCTGGCATTCCATATTTTTATGCAATATATATCATTTTTTTTGTGATTTCGGGCCTTTTTTATACATTTTTATTGACACTGTCTGGTATAAACGATATAATCAACCTAAATTCTTCGTGCTAACCACGAAACCAAACTGACGATTCTGTCAGTTTCACCAAACAAAAGGGAGGACTTATCTATGAAACGAAAAATCGCATTAGCTATGGTACTGGCAATGACCGCATCAATGGCTCAGCCTGTTCTTGCAGCAGACAGTAAAACTACTCTGGATGTTATCATCAGTCAGTATGGTACTCAGACTCAGACCTGGTGGACTCAGTTTGAGAAAGATTTTGAAGCAGAGAATCCTGATATCGATCTGAATGTGGAAATTGTTTCCTGGAATGATCTTTATACAAAAGTAAATACACTTGTTGCAAACAACAATGCACCTGATATTCTGAACATCGATGTTCTTGCAGATTATGTGGCTGATGATCTGCTGATGCCTGCTACAGAATATGCTTCTGAAGATCTCCAGGCAAAATTCTTCCCGGCATTCTGGGAAGCAAGCACAATCGATGATACTGTATACGCATTACCGATCCTGGCATCCTGCCGTGCTCTCTTCTATAATAAAGATATCCTTGATGAAGCAGGCGCTTCCGTTCCTACTACATGGGCTGAAGTTCAGGAAACAGCACAGAAGATCAAAGATAAATTCGGTGATGACGTTTATCCATGGGGTATTGATATGACAACTGACGAAGGTCAGGCTGCATTCTCCTATTATACATGGAACAACGGTGGTGGATTTGTAGACGAAAACGGTGACTGGGCTCTGAACAGTGACAAGAACGTTGAAGCTCTTAACTTTGCAATCGGTCTTGTAAACGATGGATATACAAACTCTGACCCGGCCAACGAAACACGTTATGATCTTCAGGATATGTTCGGTGCAGGAAAAGTTGCTATGATGATCGGACCGAACAACATTCCTACTTATCTTTCTGATGGCGGATATGACATCAACTACGATGTAACTACTATCCCGGCTAACGAAGGATGTGACTCTGTTGCAATGGGTGTTTGCGACCGTCTCGAGGTATTCAAAGATGACTCCGCTGAAGATCAGGAAGCTCGTACAGCTGCCATCAGTAAATTCTTCGACTTCTTCTATGATGACGAACGTTACGCTGATTACATGGTATTTGAAGGATTCCTTCCTACTACTCAGACAGCAGCAGACCTTCTTGCAAAAGATGATGATACTTTCGCATCCTGGATCGATATCCTGCAGAGCTGCAACTTCTACCCGGCAACTAAGACCGAATGGGCAGATGTTAAACAGGGCGTAATCGAAGTTGAACAGAACGCACTTCTCGGTGATGACGTTCAAACACTTCTGGATGACCTTCAGGCTGATATTGCCGGCTGATCATCTTACAATTAAATGTAACTTTACCGGGAGCCGGAACATTAGTGACCGGCTCCCGCTTCTTTTGAAAATTTCTGTTAAAAACTTCTCAGAAAATTTTTAACAAATGATTTGGTGGTGTTATTATGAAAAAAAAGAAAACTCTGGCTGCTCTGGAGCCCTATCTGTGGTTGCTCCCAAGTATCCTTCTTATGACAATCTTCATACTCTTTCCAATCTTTGAAGTATTTCGTACTTCAATGAGCGAAGTGAGTAAGGCCGGACTTGTAAAAGGCTTCTGTGGATTTGACAACTTTGCAAAAGTCCTCAGAGGTTCTACCTTTAAACTGGTTCTCAAAAATACACTTGTATGGACCATTGCCGTTGTTGTGATCTCTACTGTGTTTGGTTTTATCCTGGCACTTGTACTGAACAACAAGTTCCGTTTCCGTAAAGCCGTTCGTGCAATTATTGTATTCCCATGGGCTACTTCCCTGATCATTCAGGCAGGTGTCTGGAAATTCATCATTGATAAAGATTACGGTGCACTGAATACACTTTTAATGAAAATCGGTCTGATCTCCAGCCCGGTAAACTGGACTCCTACCCCTGGTGCATATTTTGCATGGGAAATTTTTGTAGGTATCTTCGTTACCGTGCCATTCGTTACCTTCTGTGTACTTTCCGGTCTGCAGAGCATTGATAACTCTTATTATGAAGCTGCAACTGTTGATGGAGCAAATTACTGGCAAAAACTGTTTAAGATCACACTTCCGCTGGTAAAATCTTCTCTGACTGTAAGTACTGTGTTGAATATTATTTATGTATTCAACTCCTTCCCAATTATCTGGACCATTACCAAGGGTGATCCGGCAAGCCGTACCGATACCCTTGTTACATACCTTTATAAACTAGCCTTCTACAAAGGCAAATCCGGTGAAGCAGCTGCAGTCTCTGTGATTGGTTTCCTGATTCTGTGTATCTGTGCTTCTGTTTATATGGTACTTTCACTGAGAAAGGAGGATGAAGACTAATGAAAAAAACACGTGACACCAAAAGCATACTCCTTCGAGTTCTTCTTTATCTTTTTGTAATTCTGGTGGTATTGGTTACATTGTATCCATACTTTGTTATGTTCACAACAGCAGCCAAAAGCCGTGCAGAAATTTATTCCACCGATGGAACGCTCCTGCCAATCCACTGGTTGTGGCAAAATTTCAAAGACATCTGGACTCTGGCTCCACTTTCGAGATACTTTATCAATTCACTGATCGTTGCAGGTGGTTCCACTCTGATCGCGATCGTATGTGGTATCCCGGCAGCCTATGCACTTGCACGAATGAAATTCAAAGGTAAAAAAATCTTCCTGGGAATTGTCATTATTTCTCAGATGTTTGCACCGGTTGTCCTTCTGGTAGGTATCTACAAAATCATGTCCACTTTTGGCATGACAGACAGTCTCGTAGGGCTGGTATTTATCAATGCAGCATTTAACCAGGCATTTGCAATCTGGCTGCTGCGCGGTACCTTTATCTCCATTTCTCCTGAAATGGAACAGGCAGCTACCGTAGACGGCTGTGGAAAGGTTTCTGCCCTGATCCGTATCCTTCTTCCTGTAGCAGCACCTGGTATCGTTACTGCCCTGATTTTCGTATTCATCAACGCCTGGAACGAATATACCGTTGCTCTGACATTGATTTCTACAGATGTCCTGAAACCTCTGACAGTCGGTATTACAATCTTCAATGGCTACAATATGGTGGAATGGCAGTATCTGTTTGCATCCTCTCTGTTTGCAACAGTGCCAGTTATTATTCTTTTTGTCGCAATCGAGAAACACCTTGTCGGCGGTCTTACTTCCGGTGGTGTTAAAGGCTGATATGCACACTAAAAAAGCTTCGGAGCTGTTCACAAAGTTCCGAAGCTTTTTTATTTGATCATATTTAATATTATTTATATTTCTGAATGATTGCATTCATCTGCGGCAGTTTTTCCTGCATATCTTTAACAAGAGTAAGCTGTGTCCTGCAGCGGTCAAGGTTGTGCCCCTCACGATGAATATGGAAATAATGATCACCCTCCAGATGATCAGTCAGGAAACGGATCCCATTCTCAAATGTCATAAGGATCGCCCCCATCGGCAGCATGTCGATTTCTAAATCGGTCAGTGCTCCTCCACATCCTTCAATAAATCCCCTCGCATATACATCAAAAAGATGAAGATCACAGGATACCTTTGAAAGATCCTGCTCATCTTCCAGCGCAGTACTTGCTCCAAAACGAATAGAATCGCCAAAATCATTTGCAGTAAGGCCAGGCATAACCGTATCCAGATCGATGACACAGATTGCCTTTCCTGTCTCATCGTCAATCATGATATTGTTCAGTTTCGTATCATTATGTGTAACTCGAAGAGGAAGTCTTCCATCCAGCTGCAGATCATACAGTGCATGTGTCAGTTCTTCTCTTTCGAGAATAAAATCAATTTCTTTCTGAACAGAAGCAGCTCTTCCACAGATATCCTCTGCAACTGCTTTCTTAAATTTCTCCAGACGATCCGGTGTATTATGAAAATCCTTGATTGTCTCATGCAGAGTTTCTGCCGGATAATCCGCAAGAAGTCTCTGGAAATGTCCAAAAGCCACTGCACTCTGATAAAAATCATTATCATCCTTTACTGCATCATAGCAGGTCGCACCTTCTATAAAGAGATATACTCTCCAGTATTCTCCTGTAGAATCTACAAAATACGGAAGGCCATCATTACTTTTTACCAAAGTAAGCGTCTCTCTCTCCGGATCTCCGCCATTCTCGATGATCTTTTTACGAAGCCAGGCAGTAACGCCGCTGACATTCTCCATCAGTTCTACCGGTTTCTTAAAAATACTCTTACTCATTCTCTGCAGAATATAACGTTTTGTTCCCTGTGGTGTCTCGTAGGTCAGTCTGTATGTATCATTAATATGTCCACTTCCATATCGGATACATTCTTTCAGTTCACCCGGCAGTTTAAATCCATCAATTGCTTCGTGCACTTTATTACTGGTCTCCACTTATGCTTCCTCCCACAGTTTCTGCGGATACAGACCCTGATCTTTCAGATTCTGGATTGCAGTCATTACCATTGGTTTATCTTCTTTGTAAGTAACTCCATACCATTTATCTTCGGATTTTAGCACCTTGACAGTAGCTTTCTTTTCCTGAAGAAGTTCATCCACAACAAACGGAAGGAAGTATTCACCTTTCATCGGGTTATTCTTGATCGCATCATCCAGGAATGCTGTGAAACGCTCTTTTAATTCCTTAAGGATGCTGTTCGAAAATCCCCACATATTCATGGAAACAATACTGCCTTCCGGAAGCATTGTCCAAGATTTCCCATCGTCTTCTGTATATGCCGTACCTCCATCATGTTTCTCGATATGAGTACGCTCATTGATCTTGATCAGATGACCTTCCTCATCTGTCACGCATACCCCTCTGGCAACATGACCATTCTCTGTCAGAGTATTTTCCAGACGATATCCAACCATCATATAATGGTAAACATCTTCTTTTTCCTGCTCAGAAGTCAGGAAATCATATGCCATCTTAAATGCATGTACTCCATAATAGTCATCTGCATTGATAACAGCAAATGGTCCGTCAATCTCATCAATACAGCTTAAGACGGCATGACCGGTTCCCCATGGTTTTACTCTTCCCTCAGGAACAGTATATCCCTCCGGGAGATTATCAAGTTCCTGGAACACATATGCAACTTCGATCTGCTTACTCAGACGCTCTCCGATTGCTTCACGAAAAGCTTTTTCATTTTCTTTCTTTATGATAAATAAAACTTTTTCAAATCCGGCTCTCACTGCATCATAAATAGAAAAATCCATAATAATATGACCTTCTTTATCGATCGGATCG
>OGPM01001289.1_pt1 | contig 21213 bp, 15 predicted proteins | sample 1552961 | NCBI WGS metagenome assembly OGPM01 (sample SAMEA2580304, study PRJEB22360) | human gut metagenome | biome: human gut; feature: human-associated habitat; material: faeces | place: Denmark | collected 2008/2010
AGGGAGTGTCCACGCGAGCCCCTTCCCTTGGAAGGGGCTGCCGAGCGCAGCGAGGCGGGGTTGGCTTCCTTTTGGGGCGGCGAAGCCGCCTCCTCTTTGCCTTCCCCATTGAGGAAGTCTTTGCTGGGAAAACGGTATTCTCGTTTCTTCATCCATCCCACGCAAAAACGACCGTCTCTTACGAGCGGTCGTTTTTATGTGTATTACTTGCTTAAGGAAACGCCGATTAAATCACAGAATTCGATTTAATCAGCGTTTCCCAAGAACGCCCCCGCCGTCTTCATCTCCGTATCGCAGACGGTCGAAAGGAAATGGTCGAGGTAGCGGGCACACTCCGTGAAAAGGGCTCTTGAGATCGAGCCTTCGAAGGGGCTTCCCCAGCGGTAGCCGCGAAAGCGATTGAGTAGATCTCTCGCTCCTTCGGAAAGGGCTGTCGGGACTTCTATGGCTTCCGTAGGATCGTAACCCGCCACGGCCAGCAGCTTGACGGCGGCAATGAAGGCGATGACGCGAGGATTCCTCTCTTCCGCTGCGCGGGCAGCGGCCATGAGGATGTCATAGGCTTCATCCTCCTTCTGCCCCACGGGATAGAGGGCAAGCACCAGCTCGATCACATAGTACCAGCAGGTCATGTCTTCGTAGGAAAGCTTCATCATGTCGAAAAGAAGGCGGCCCTCATACTGACTGATGACACCATACTCGGGATAGATCGCTGCCGAAAGGCGGACGCAGGCAAAGTAGAGGAGGATGCCTGTCCCGCATCGGTTCATCACGGCGCGCGGCAGCGTCAGATGGATGAGTCCCATCTCGCGGGTAAAGAGTGAAAGGCTCCGCCCGCCTTCGCCGCCTTTGGACGCACGCAGGACGATCCCTTCTAGATTTCTGATTTGGGGTGTTGGCATGGTCGGGTATTCCTTTACATAATAGATGCGGGTGATGGTTCGGGGTTCAGGGTTCGGGTAAGCCCACGGGACGTGTTGTCCCTTGACCCTAGATGAAAGCTTTGCTCAAATGAGGAATTAGGAATGAAGGTGCGGCGCATAAAAATATAGAAGCGCCGTGAAGTTTTGATAGCGCTTCGCGCGCATCGTCATTTCGAGCGTAGTCGAGAAATCTTTATTGCAGAACGTTCATCGCCTGATATGAGGCAGCACCAGGACATCGTTTTCCCTCGGCGCATACACACTGATTCCCGCAATGCAGTAAAGATCCCTCGGCTGCGCTCGGGATGACGATGCCGGAGAATCCCAGTCACCCCTAATCCCCAATCCCTAATCCCTAGCCACTCATCCCTGCATTCAAACTTCAGGGTTGTGGTGCGGCGCTTCGCGCCGATTTTTTTTGTAGAGGCGATGCCCAAAGGTCTGCGGAGAGCAGGTTTCCCGTTTACGCTTTTCTGACATAATTCGTTTGACCGCGAATGGCAAAGATTTCTCACTTCGCTCGAAATGACAAGGAGAGAAAGCTGCTCATCCCTAGCCACGCATCCCTAGCTGCCAGTCACCAGTGACTAGTCACTAGTTCCCAGTCACCTTCTCCGCTTTCACACGGACGATACGGAAGCCGGAGAGGCGCAGGACGGTGAAGCGCCAGCCGGAGAAGTCGACGTAGTCGCCCACCGTCGGGATACGCTCCAGATTGGAAAAGACGAAGCCGGCGATGGTCGCGCTTTTATTTTCTCCTGCAAGATCGATCTCCAGCCGGTCTGATACATCTTCGAGAATGACGGTGCCGTCAAATTCATACGTTCCGTCCTTTTGACGGACGATCTCATAGGGGACATTCTCCGCAGGCTGCGGGATCTCACCGATGAGCTCTTCGACGAGATCATTCAGTGTGACAAGGCCGGAGGTGCCGCCGTACTCATCTACGACGACGGCGAGGTAGATGCGTCGGTTCTTCATGAGCTGGAGCAGTGCCGGCGCGGGCATGACTTCCGGCACGGTCAGGATCTCACGATTGATCTTCTTCAAAGACAGCTGGCCCGAAAGACAGCCCTGCAGAAGGTCTTTCACATGGATAAAGCCGATGATCTGGTCTCTGTCTTCGATGCAGACCGGATAGCAGGTGTGATGGCTTTTGGGCAGCACGCGCCGCATAGCTTCGGACAGATCCTCGTCAAAGTGGAAGACGACGATCTCATTTCTGGGGATCATGACATCGCGCGCCATGAGGTCGAAGAAATCGAATGAATTCTTGATGAGCGTATTTTCGAGGGCATTCAGGCGGCCGCTTCGGTGGCTCTCTTCGACGATGCATCGGATCTCGTCCTCGGTGTAGGTGAAATTGACTTCATTGCGGAAGGGGATCCTCCGCAAGCGGAAGATGCGATGCGTCACAAAAAGACCTGCCGCGACAAAGAGCCGGTACAGGTGTCGGTTCAGGTGGATGACCCATGTGTGCGAAGCGAGGATGGGCAGCGGATCGACCAGTGCATGCGCCCCGGGGAGAAGTATCGTCCCCACCCAGTACACCAGAAGAAGCCCCATGACAAGGAGCGCGATGAGGATGCATGCGCCCCATTTCCATTCTGCCCAGAGCGCCCCGCCCAGAAGTGATTCCAGAAGGACGAGCGCATGGCTTACCAGCATCAGGAGAGAGATCCCCAGCATGGCGCTGCACAGCACGAAGGAGACCTGCGTGCCGCCGATGATCTGCGACGTGCGCCGGTAGAAAGGCGCCACCTTTTCGATGAGCAGAGGATCCTGCTCATCATTGTCTTCGATGTATTTTTTCCGCATGCGGGCGAAGGAAAAGTTCGCCATCGTATTGTTGTAATTGATAAAGGAAACGGCCACGATGACGAGAAGCCAAAAGCCGATCCATTCTATCTCTGAAGAAATAAGTCATTCACTCCTTTTTAGGTTGTCAGGTTCAAGGTTGATGGGTTCAAGGTTCGGGGTTCAGGGTTCAAAGGGTTCAGAAGGTTCAAAGGGTTCAGAGGGTTCAGGTGGCGGCTTCGCCGCAGAGTATAAATAGGGCGATGCCCGAAGGCGGTATTCAAGTCACTAGTCACCAGTCACTAGTCACTCCTAATCCCCAATCCCTAATCCCTAGCCACTCATCCCTAATCCCTAGTTACCAGCTGCTACCTGTGTTCCTTATACCCAAGCTCCCTTAGGATATAGTCCTTGTTTTTCCAGTCCTTGCTGACCTTGACCCAGAGGTCGAGGAAGACGGGAGCGCCGATGAGACTTTGGATCTCTTCGCGGGCTTCCTGTCCTGCTTCTTTGAGGACGGTGCCCTTCTTGCCGATGATGATGCGTTTCTGCGAATCACGCTCGACGTAGATCGTGCAGCGGATGTAGACCTTGCCATTTTCGCGTTCATGGAATTCTTCTGTGAAGACGCCGATGGCGTGCGGCACTTCATCGCGTGTGCGCGTCAGGAGCTTTTCACGGACGATCTCCTGCACGATGTTTCTCTCCGGCTGGTCGGTCACCATGTCATCGGGGAAGTACTTCGGGCCTTCGGGCAGGTACTTTTCCACCATCTTCATGAGGACATCCAGATTCTCTCCCGTCTTGGCAGAGAGCGGGACGATCTCGGCAAACTTGTAGATCTTATCGTACTGCACGAGCTTCTTCAAGAGCTCGTCCTTGGAGATCAGGTCCGTTTTCGACAGCGCAAGGATGACCGGCACCTTGCGGTCCTTCAGGAGGGAAATGATGTAGCGGTCGCCCGCGCCCAGCGGATCGTTCACGGCGCAGAGGAATACAATGAGGTCGACCTCGTCCAAAGCGTCCATGGTATTCTGACGGATCACTTCGCCGAGCTTGCTCTGCGGCTTGTGCATGCCGGGGGTGTCCAGAAAGACCACCTGGGAATTCTCGCCGTTCCATACGCCGGTGATCTTATTTCTGGTCGTCTGTGCGTGAGCAGACACGATGGAAATCTTTTCCCCCAGAAGGGCATTCATAAGTGTGGATTTACCGACATTCGGCCGCCCGACAAGAGCGACAAAGCCGGAGTGAAATTGGGTTTCGTTATTCATAGAGTCTCCTAAATAAAGATGGCAGGATTCAGGATTAGACCACGGGGCGTGCTGCCCCTTGATTACGCTTGAAAGCTTCAATTGAATGAGAAATTAGAAATGAAAAATGCGAAATGGTGGTGCGGCGCATAAAAATATGGAGGCGCCGCAGAGTATACATAGGGCGATACCCGAAGGTCTCTTGATAGCAGGTTTCCCGTTTGGGGTTTTCCAACATTATTCGCCGAACCGCGAATGACAAAGATTTCTCGCTTCGCTCGAAATGACGATACGGGAGTCTGATATCTTCTAGTCTCTTGATCTAGTCCCCAGTCACTAGTCACTCATTCCCGCTTCCCGTTCGATCTCCCCTTCGGTCATCATGCGGGTGATGCCGCAGGCGGATAGGATATCTTCTTCCGCCTTTCGCATGGCTTTCTTTTCTTCGGGGTCATAATGGTCATAGCCAAGAATGTGAAGGAAGCCGTGAACGGAGAGGTAAGCCACTTCGCGTTCCGTGCTGTGTCCGAATTCTTTGGCCTGCTGGATGGCACGATCCAGATTGATGACAATGTCTCCCAGCTCTGTTTCTTCCTCCGGGATGTCCTCCTCCCCTTCATTCAGTGCAAAGGAGAGAACATCGGTCGGTGCATCGACATTGCGGTAGTCGCGATTCAGCTCATGGATGGTATCCGCATCACAGATGAGGACGCTGATCTCTGCCTCTTCCGACACCTTCTGCAGCTCTGCGCCCTTGGTGAGGACGGTGTGGATCAGCTTTTCGTAATTTTCGTCGTAAAATTTCATATCACTGTAATTGATCGTGATTTCCATGGTAACACCTCCGAGATCATGGATTTTCGAATGGAAAGTCGTGGGTTCAAGGTTCAAGGTTCAGGGTTCAGGGTTGTGGTGGCGGCTTCGCCGCAAATAAAGATGGGCGATGCCCGAATGTAGTATTCAAATTACAAGTTACAAGTTACAAGTTACAAGTTACAAGTCACTAGTCACTCGGCACCCCTAATCCCTAGCCACTCATCCCTAGCTACTAGTCACCAGTCACTAGTGACTCTTTTTCTTCGCATCTTCTTCGTAGGCATGAATGATCGCCGCCACAAGATCGTGTCTGACGACATCGTCTTCATTGAAATAGACGTGCCCGATGTCTTTCACATGCTTCAGCACGCGCTCGGCATCGATGAGGCCGCTCTTGACATGAGGGGGAAGATCGATCTGCGTGGTATCGCCATTGATGACCATCTTCGATCGGTGTCCGAGGCGTGTCAGGAACATTTTGATCTGCTCGATGGTGGTATTCTGCGCTTCATCAAGGATGATGAAGGATTTCTCGAGCGTGCGTCCGCGCATGTAGGCGAGAGGCGCGACTTCGATCTGGCCCTTCTGCTGCAGCCGCATGAAGTCTTCCGGGCCGAACATATCCAGCAGTCCGTCAAAGAGAGGGCGAAGGTACGGATTGACCTTTTCCTGCAGATCGCCGGGAAGGAAGCCCAGCTTCTCACCAGCTTCGACCGCCGGACGGACGAGAATGATGCGCTGCACGTCATGATTTCTGAGCGCAAAGGCGGCGAGTGCGACAGCGAGATACGTCTTGCCAGTCCCCGCGGGGCCGATGCCGAAGGTGATGGAATGGTGACGGATGGTATCGACGTAGATCTTCTGTCCCACAGTCCTTGGGCGAAGCGGTGCGCCCTGCTTGGTGAAATTGATGATGTCGTCTTCCATGTCTTCGAGCAGCTGCTCTTTGCCTTCATCCAAGAGGGACATCACCATCCTGACCTGCCGCGCAGAGAGGCGGATCCGCTGACGGATCATCCGCCGCAGTCTTCCGATCACGCGCATACTCTGATCGACTGCCTCTTCCTCGCCCTTGAGCCGGATGAGATTGCCGCGGGCAAAGATGTCTGCACCGTAATGCTCGCCGATGATGGCAAGGTATGAGCTGTCCCGCTCCAAAAGCGCGCCGGCCTCCTCGCGATCATTCACCATGATCTGTTCTGTTTTTTCTGCCATGAAGTTCCTTTCGTGTACCAATACCATTTCTTATGTCTCACCGTACAAATCTCCGCACGGCCTTTCCGTCGATATAGTCGCAGCAAGCGCCCTGCATGATGCCGCGCTCTTCCATCAGGGCGTCGATCCTTTTCTTGACGTCCCACCACGGGGAGCCGCCATTGACAGTGAGGGTATTCCCGCCCGAGGCGCGACCGACGATACGCTGGATGACGATGTCGGGACGGAGATAGGAAAGGAAGAGAATGACGCGCTCCATGTATTCCTCCATCGAAGAGAGCGTGACCTCGCCGGCTTCATACATATGCGCGAGCGCCGTATCCTTCACGATATATAAGGAGTGCAGCTTCACCTCTGTCACGGGGAGGACGGAGATGAGCTTGGCCGTCTCGATGACGTCTATCCGGTCATCCCATGGAAGATCTGCGATGACATGCGTACATTGCCCGAAGCCATAGCGCCCAATGCGGAGCGAGGCATCTATGTATTCCGCGACACCGTGGCAGCGGCCGATCTTCTCGAGGGTATGGGCATTGCTGCTCTGCAGCCCCAGCTCGATCGTCACATCCTTGCCATAGGTATCTGAAAGCTCTTTCAGGATGTCAAGATAGCGCTCGTGAATGCAGTCCGGACGCGTCGAAACGTCGACTCCCACCACATCGGGATGTTGCATGGCTTCCTCCATCCAGCGCCCGAAATCGCGTAGCGGCGCGTAGGTATTTGTGAAATTCAGGAAATAGGCGATGAATTTCTTCGCCTTGTACTTCGGCCCCACATGCGCGATGCTCCGGTCAAGCTGGCGGGTGATCTTCATGCCGACCGCCTTCGTCTCATAGTCAGCGCCGATCGATCCGCAGAAGATGCAGGGAGCTTTTGACAGCGTACCATCGCGGTTCGGACAGGTCACGGGGAGCGAGATCGGGATCTTGTAGACCTTCTCGCCGTATTTTTGTTTCAAGAAATCAGAATAGTTGCGATAATGTTCCATAGTTAAGAGATTCTATAGGTTGAGTGAATTCGACAGTGTTTCTCCAGCCCCTTCCTTTGGAAGGGGCTGACGAGCGAAGCGAGTCGGGGTTGGCTCCCGCATGAAGTGAAAATCCGCCTGGGGAGATACTGATCCCATCGTTGTCCGATTGAATCAGCGTTCCCCAGCTCGGCTCCCCCTGCCCTTCGGGCATCCCCCTTCCCAAGGAAGGGGGGTAGGACGGTTCGCTGCATATTACAGTCATTATATAACAAATCTCGCCGCTGTGCATTTACAATAGGGAAATGCTTTTGTAAAATGGAAGAAAAGCAAGTGGATGCAGGAGCCCTCTTTCCACAGCATTGCACCTGTTATATCCTCATCCCGAGTTACTAATCACTTCCATTCACGAAAGAAGCCCAACCATGCTCACTATCCGCACCGCCCAGCTCGACATCCTGCCTGGGAATATCCGCGCCAACTGGGCGCTCATCGAAAAAGAGATCGCACTCGCCAAAGAGGAGGGATCTGACCTTCTCGTTCTTCCCGAGATGTGTCTCACCGGTTATCTCATCGGAGACCTGTGGGACCAGAATGCCTTCCTGCGCGAGGCAGAGCGATACAATGACCGCCTCCGCGAAGCAGCCCGGGACATTATGATCGCGTGGGGGAACGTCGCCATCGACTGGACAAAGACGAATGACGATGGTCGCCCCCGAAAATACAACGCCGCTTTTCTCGCAAAGGACGGCACATTCCTCTCTCCGGAAGGACTGCATCGTCCCTATGCGGTGAAAGCGTTGCTGCCCAATTACCGCTGTTTCGATGACCGCCGCTATTTCACCTCTCTTCTCGCCCTCGCGAGAGAAGAAGGCTCAACCCCAGAAGAAGCACTCGCGCCCTTTGTGATTTCCCTCCGCGGCGAAGTGATCTGCCTCTCGCTTCTCCTCTGCGAAGACAGCTGGGATGAAAATTACAGCTTCTCGCCCATGGATGTCCTTGCCGCCAAGGGCAGCGATCTTTTCCTGAATCTGTCCGCCTCCCCCTTCACGCTTTCCAAAAATGAAAAACGCCATCGCATGCTCTCCGCCAAGCTCTCCCGTCTCCACGTCCCGATGCTCTATGTGAATCGCCGGGGGCTGGAGAACAACGGCAAGACCTGCTACACCTTCGACGGCATGACCGCCGCTTATGGAAAGGACGGCAGGCTTCTTGCCGAAGCCGCTCCCTTTGAAGAAGCCCGCAGCACATTTCATTTCGAGAGATCCACCGGCGCGCTCCTTCCCGCCTCCCCCATGCCGCCATGGCAGGGAGACCTGCTTCTTTTCGCCATGCGCTACGGCGTCAGGAAATTTCTCTCCGCCATCGGCGTATCCAAAGTCGTGATCGGCGTCTCCGGCGGCATCGACTCCGCGGTGAATGCCGCGCTCTACCGCTCCGTCCTTCCCGCAGACCACCTGCTCCTCGTGAATACGCCGACGCGCTACAATTCAGAAATGACGAAGGGGCTCGCCAAAGACCTCGCAATGCGTCTCGGCTCGCCCTACCTCACCATCCCCATCGGACAATTCATCGATGAGACGGCAAAAGCACTGGAAGACCTTCCGATCTCTTGCGGGCGCGAGATCCATCTCACGGACTTCATGAAAGAAAACATGCAGGCGCGCGACCGGAGCAGCCGGATCCTTTCCGCCCTCTCCGCTGCCTTTGGCGGCATCTTCACCTGCAACGCCAACAAAACAGAAACGACCGTCGGCTACGGCACACTCTACGGCGACCTCGCCGGTGCCTTTGCCGCGACCGCCGATCTATGGAAATACCAGATCTACCACTTGGGCCGCCTTTTGAACGACTGGTACGAAAGCCCCGTCATCCCGGAAGGCATCTTCACCGTGAAGCCCTCCGCCGAGCTCTCAGAAAAGCAGGACGTCACCAAAGGCATGGGCGATCCTCTCATCTATGAGTACCATGACTATCTTCTGAAGAGCTTCGTCGAGCCATGGCAGCGCCTCTGCCCGGAAGACCTCCTCACTTGGTACGCAGAGGGAAGTCTCGAGGCGCATATCGGCTGCCATGCCCGCGTGCAAGACCTCTTCCCGACCGCCAAAGCCTTCACCGAAGACCTTGAACGCTGGTGGGCTCTCTTCTCCGGCTTCTCCGTCGCCAAGCGCATCCAGACCCCGCCGATCCTGGCCATGAGCCGGCGCCCCTACGGCTACGACTTAAGAGAGTCCCAGGTCACGCCGTACTATACGGATGCGTATCTTGCGCTGAAAAAGAAGCTCGGAGTGTAGGAAACGGAAATCTTTCAGACCTTGGACGTGTTCCTGCAGGACTTTCCGAGTTTCTTCCTTCCTTATCCGAAAATCACAAACGAAAAAGAGATGGAGCCAAATGCTTTTGCATTTGACCCCATCTCCTTTTTTTGACCTGATCGGGATGAAATATCACTCACAGCGCCATCATCCGTTCCCGGATCTCTGCGAGCCTTTCCATTTCCATCCTCTTCGGATGGGTGATCAGGAGCGAAACAGGCTCCGCTATGAAGGGCGTGAGCTTTGCGATATGCTTCTCTACGGTCTGGATGTTCCAGTAGGTGTGGAGGGAGTGCTCCGTATCAAAGCGAATCGTGCATTTCCCGTCCAAGTCCACGAAGATGTCATGAAAAGAGCCGAGATGCACATAGCCAAGTCCCGGCGCCTTCTCAGAAAGCTTTAGCTGGACGAAAAGGCTGTCTGCATCATCACCGAATCTCACAGCCGTCCCGCGCCGTTTTCCGAAGAGCCTTCTCTGCGTCCTCATGCACTCGCCATAGGAACGTGATAGTCGTCCCATCGCCGTCTCAACAGGGCAGGGCATGTGGATCAGTCCCCAGTCATTCCGAATCGCCAACGTATCATCCACACCGCCGCGCTTCACCGGCACCAGCGCTCTCATTCCAATATTGCACATGCTGCTTCCTCTCTTTCAGCACGAACATCTCTTCTCTCAGAAATATTGTTCCCTGAACACAAGTATAGCAAATAAGCGTTCGATCGTCAAGAAAAGCAGGAACGTTCTTTCGTTCCTGCTTTTTGGTTGGCCAGAGATTAGAAGTGACTGGTGACTAGTGGCTAGGGATTAGGGATTAGTAGCTAGGGATTAGGTGTCTCGAACGACTGGTGACTAAAAAACCAGAAGACATCAGACTCCCGTATCGTCATTTCGAGCGAAGCGAGAAATCTTCCTTGCAGACCGATAAACAATGCATGTGTGAAAGCAGAAATACGTAGCGCCAAGTCGTCGTTTCCCTGCCAGTGCCTATGCGATACTGACCGCAGTGCTAGTGAAACGCTGATTCAATCGCAGAGTCAGATTCCACAAGAAATTTTATACATGACTTCGTCATAGCCTTCCTTAAATAGCTCGCTATTCGCGTCAGGTTATTCCTCGTCATGTATAAAATTTCAAGAGTAAAATCTGACAACGATTTAATCAGTGTTTCCCTAGAAAGATCCCTCGGCTGTGCTCGGGATGACGATACGGGAAAAGGATAGCCCCCAAAGTTTGAAAGCAGGGATGAGTGACTAGTGACTGGTGACTGGTAGCTAGGGATTAGTGGCTAGGGATTAGGTTTGCGATACGAGAAAACCGCTAGTTTCAAACCTCCGCGGCGCTTCCATATTTTTATGCGCCGCACCACCATTTCGCATTTCTCATTTCTAATTTCTCATTCGAGCAGAGCTTTCATTCACAATCAAGGGGCAGCACGCCCAAGGGGCTAACCTTGAACCCATCAACTTGAACCCATTTTTACTCCACGATTTCAAACTCCGCGCGGCTTCCCTTCTCCGCCGGACTGACCTTGAGCCTAGCATCGATGCGCTCCTCGAGCTCAGGCACATGGGAAATGATGCCGACAAGACGGCCGGTGCTCTGCAGATCGATCAGTGTATTCATCGCACTGTTCAGTGCTTCCGGATCCAGCGTGCCGAAGCCTTCGTCGATGAACATGGTATCGAGGTGTACGCCGCCCTGCCTTGCCTGCACGACATCGGCAAGCCCGAGGGCAAGTGAGAGGGAGGCGAGGAAGGTCTCTCCGCCGGAGAGGGTATTCGCAGGACGCGAGCGGCCGGTATAGCTGTCAGAAACCTCAAGAGAGAGGCCCTTATTCGCTGCGCCTGTCTCCTTCATGCGATGAAGCGAGTAGCGGCGATGGCTCATCTCCAGGAGACGATGATTCGCGGCCTCCGCGACCTCGTCTAAGAGAACGCCCAAGACATAGCGCTCGAGTGTGATCTTCGTACGGCCGCCGGTGAGGTCATAGAGCCCCTGCGCAAGAGACAGTTCTTCAGAGAGCGCGTCAAGCACCTGCGCCATGGCTTCGGTGTCCTTCGCGACTTTCTGCAGATTCTTCAGTTGGTCAGCGAGCGAGCGGCTCTGTCCCGCCGACGTAGTGAGACGGTGCTGCAGCTGGTTATCTTCCTGACCGAGCGCGGCCATGTCGGGGCGTTTCGCCCCGCCTGTCACGAGACGCTCATCCGCGATGGTTTTCTCCGTCGCTTTCAGCTCGGTTTCGTAGTCGGAAATCGATTTCTCCATCCGCTCTTCTTCTTTGACGCGAGCATACCAGACCTTGCAGTCATTGCGGTCCGCAAAGCCGGCTCCTCTGGCTTTTTCATCCAGCGCATCCGACTGCGCTTTATAGTCGGCTGCCAGCTTTTCTCGCCGGGCCGTGGCGTTCTGGAAATTTGCCTCCGCGCCGCCCAATGCGGAAAGGAGCGGCTCTTTTTTCTCCTGCAGCGCTTTCAGGGCTTCTTCCCATGCCGTCACAGCCGCAAACAGCCGCTTCACTTCGTTTCGAAGGAAAATGGGACTGCGGTAGGCTTCCGGCAGATCGGAGAGGCTTGCGAGCTTCGCTTGGGCATTTCCCATCTCGGTGATGGCGCTGACGTATGCCCCCGCCGCATAGGTGCCCGCCAGATTTCTGGCATTCTCGTAGTCTTTCATCGCCGTTTCTGCTGCTTTCTGTGCCTTTTTCAATTCGGTTTCCGTCGGCAATTTTTCCTTCGAAACCGCTGGATGCGGATGATGCACGCTGCCACAGACCGGACAGGGCGCACCCTCTTCGAGCTGGCTCGCCAGAATGGCCGCCTGACCGAAGATGTAGCGTCGCCGAATGTCTTCGGCTGCTTCGCGCGCGGCTTCCGCTGCCCCGCGGCATTTCTTCTCCGTCTCCTGCAATCTGGCAAGCTCTGCTTCCGCTTCCTTGTATTTCTGCGTGTAGCGCTCCACATTGCGCCGCGCCGCACCGTACTCCTTCGCCTTCGGCTCCCAGCCCTGCAACTGCGTGATGGTTATCTTCGCCCTTTCCATCTCAGTGCGCTGGCCTTCGAGCTTTGTTTCAAAGGCGAGCAGCTGCTCCTTTTCTTTCGCATAGCGATTTCGCTCTGCCTCGGCGGTATCCCTCTCGGACTTTGCCGCCTTTCCTTCTGCCATGATTTTGTCGAGCCCATCAAAATACCCCGCAAGCTCCTTCACCCGGCGGATGCGGACCAGGTCCTGCTTTTTATGCTCGATTTCCTCAGCCTTCATAAGGAGCGACGCCTGCTGCTTCTCTGCCTTGTCCAGTGCCTGAAAATGGGAATTCAACTGCGCGGCCTCGCTGTACACCTTGCGGAAATCCTGCATCGCGCTTTCCGTTTCCGCGTGTACCTTCTTCGCGTCCGCGAGCTGCTGCTCCGTCTTCGCAGCAAGGCGGGCGAGCTCCGCCGCATCCTGTGCGCCGACCGTATGGTATGTGGTCACGAGCACCGTTTCCTGCTCCTTTTTCTTCCGGTACAGCGCATCGGCGCGCTCCTTCAGCTCATATTGGAAATCCGAAAAACGCTGCGTCTTGAAGAGCTGCTTCAGGATGCCCTCTCGCTCTTCGGCCTTCGCGACGAGGAGCTTTCGGAAATCCCCCTGCGGCAGGAGGATGACCTGACAGAACTGATTCGCATTGAGCCCGATCAGCTTCCCTGCCGCCGCCTCGACATTCGTGCGAAGCGTCGACATCTCCTTCCCGTCGACCAATTCCGAGAGCGAGGCCTGCATCGCTGTCTTTGTCTGTCCCTTGCCTCGCTTCTTATCGATGAACTGCTCGGGTGAACGGCAGGCACGATACGTCTTATCGCCGATCATGAAATCAAAAATGACTTCCGTCTTCTGATCCGGCCCTGCATAGTCGCTTCGCATACGCGCGCCGCTCCGATCGCCTGACGTCTTCCCATAGAGCGCATAGCACATGGCATCGAGGATCGTGGTTTTGCCCGCCCCCGTCGGCCCGCAGATGAGGAAAAGATGCCGCCCATCCAGCTTTTCAAAATCGATCGTCACTTCCCCCGCATAGGGGCCGAAGGCACGCATCGTCAGCTTCAAAGGTCTCATCGCTCTTCCTCCTTCTTGTACACCGCTTCCCAGCAGACATTGGCAAGCGCCTCTTCCTTGTCTGACAGCTCTCTCTCACGGAATTCGCTGACAAATGCACGGAAAATATCCTGATCGCTCATGTGTTCCAGCTCGATATCGCGACGGCCGCTGTCCTCCTTATAGCCCATGTTCTGCTCGACGCCCAGTGCATTCTTGTACTTCTCGCGAAGCTTTGGCATCGCATCGATCACAGGCAGCTCATCCGTCAGGATGACCTGCAGGTAGTCCTCCGAGGCCTCCCTCTTTTCGCTCATGAGCTCGGCGAATGTCCCTTCCAGCACACGGACCTGATGGAGCGGCGCGAGCTCACGGAAATCCGTCTCGACGCAGCCATCCTCTCCGATCGTTCCCACAATGACGCCCTTATGCTGCTCCGCCTCATCGAAGGAATACCGCATGAGGCTGCCGCTGTACTGCACCCTTTCCGACTGCTTCTGCGTCCTCTGGTGCCGGTGCAGATGCCCGAGCGCCGCATAGTCGTAGGCATCAAAGACACTGTCCGAGATCCTGTCATAGCCTCCGATCGAGAGCGGCCGCTCCGACTCGGAAGGCGTCCCGCCCGCGGCAAAGACATGGGCGAGCGCCACCTTCCTCATCGAAGGATCGGGCAGGGCAGAAAGAAGGATGTCCGAGAGCTTCTTCTCCGCCTCCTCGTAGCTGTGAATGTCTTCCGCGCCGGAAAGCCCCTTCTGATTCATCATGACGCGCACACGCGCCGGCTCGGCATAGGGGAGCGGCACAAAAGCCACCTTCCCCCATGCATCCTCCAGGATGACGGGATGCACACGATCCAGCGGGCCGAAAATATAGAGCCCCTGATGCGACAGGAGACGGCTCGCCACCGCGAGACGCTCCGCACTGTCATGGTTCCCGCTGATGACGATCAGAGGAGTATGTCGCTTTCCTACGATCTCCTCTGTCATGCGGTCGAAGAGCTCGACCGCCTCCTCCGGCGGGTATGAACGATCATAGACATCCCCCGAGAGCAGAATGACATCCGGCCTCTCTTCATCGACGAGCGGAAGGAAGCGGTGCATCAAAAGCCATTCCTGATCCTCTGTCATGGCATGCTCTTTCAAAAGCTTTCCCAGATGCCAGTCAGCCGTATGGATAAATTTCATGGTACCTCCTCTTATAAGCCTACGGGAAACACGGATCTGTCATTATTATAGCCTGACGCACAAGGCCGGGTAAGAGAATGGCTGTGCGCTTCTCCCACGCAAAAAGGCGATGTGAGATAACGATCCTCTCATTTTCGCGTTCCATCTGCCGCGGGGGACTTGCAGCTCTCATAGGAGTGACCGGGAAACCTTATCCCAGCTGTCTTTCATGCCATAGTCACCCTATCCGCCCCTTTCGGGCACCTTCCCCTAGAGGGGAAGGCTGCGATACGAGAATACCATCTTCTAAAAAAAGGCGGCGAAGCCGCCACGAGAGCCCTGAACCTTGAACCCTGAACCAAATGAAAGCAAAGTAAAAAGGGGCTGTGAAGAAATGAGGATTCATTTCTTCACAGCTCCTTTTTATGATTCCGTATTTCTCTCTTTCAGGTAATGCGCGATGGCTTTATAGAAATCCTGAGCGCGCTCATACTACTCTTCAGCTTCCCCCTCTGAAACGACAAAGAAATCTGCGTAGTCCGTATTGTTTCGGATTTGAAAAGCCTGACTCAGATATTTCGAATACTTCACATCAAAAATTTTTGTCTTGACGTATTCCCGTTGGAAATAAGAAATCACGCCTGCGTGTTTTTTGAAGTCCATCCCATCCAGGGCCAAAATAGCACGAACAGCAGTAAACATCGCGTAATAAGACCGTCCAATGGAGTCTTTATAACTCGCATGTTCCAGCAGCAGTTTCGACGAATCAAGCCGCTCTTTTGCCATAGAAAGACGATAGCGCATCAGTGCCTGTCGATTTTCAGGAAGCAATCGGGATCCCCTCCTGACTGATATTTCTATAATACGGCAAGTCAGCTTTGTACTTCATATACTCCTCATACGGGATCACCGTGGGAGAAATGATGACGCCATACTCCAGCTCCAGATCTGAAGAAATGTCCCAAACCTTTTTCAGCTTGTCTTGCAGTTCCCGACGATCCCCATGCACAATGGCTACGAGATCAATATCCGACTCCTCATCATTTGTTCCCCGCGCATAGGAGCCATACAAAAGGATCTGCTCAATATGGTTGCCAAAAACCCTGTGGTATGCTTGGGCCACATGGTAAAGGATCGTCTGTAATTCTGATGCACTGCACATGGTATCCCCTCCTTTTCTGTATTATAGCATGGGTAAGACCTAAAGGGTATGGGACTATGCTCATGCATCCACGCAAAAAGAGGCTCATCGAGCCTCTTTTTGATAGACCTTATTTCAGCACGCCGATCTCCTTATAGTACTTGGCAGCGCCCGGGTGGAGCGGGATATCCGCGATGTCCTTCACTGCATTTTCAGCGGTGAGGCCCTTCAGATTTTTCTGAGACTGCCCGAGCTCATCCATGTGTTCCCAGAGGGTCTTCGTCAGCTGATAGACCACATCCTCCGGCAGATCGCCGCGGCAGAACATGACCATCTTGATCGCCGATGTCTTGACATCCTTATCCTGATTCGGATAGGTGCCGGCTTTGATCGTATAGCTGGTGTACCACGGGTACTTCGCCTTCAGCTCTTTGATGAGGTTGTCATCGATCTCCACGAGGTGCGCGCCGCCTGTCAGTGCCTGCGTCACAGCAGAAGCCGGAGCGCCGGACATGATCCATGCGCCGTCGATGGAGCCGTTCTGCAGCATATCTGCCGCATCTGTGAAGGTGATGTATTCCGCTTTGATGTCATCGGGGAAGGAAAGGCCCGCTGCCGTGAAGTGCGTCTCGCATTCGTTATAGACAGAGGAGCCTGCCGATGCCACGGCAAAGTGCTTCCCTTTCACGTCCTTCAGGCTGTTGATCCCGGAATTTGCCGTAGCAACGACCTGATTCGGATTCAGGTACAGACCGCCGATCGCTTTCAGATCCTTGTAAGCGTGATCCTTGAAGCTGTCCGTACCATTCAGGCACTGGTAGACATTGGAAGAGATCGCAATGGATACTTGTGCTTCGCCTTCGGATACCATGTTCAGGTTTGCGATGCCGCCGGCCGATGCCTGGCTGGAAGCCTGCACGCCCGGTACCTGGCTGCTCCACATGTTCGTGATCGCTGCGCCTACTGCATAAAGCGCGCCAGAAGCTCCCGCCGTCGGGAAATTGATCTTGATCGTCTGTCCAGCCGCCGGTTTCGCCGCGCCGGAAGCTGCTTTCTTGTCATCCCCGCATCCGGCCAGAGCTCCGGTCAGGGTCAGAGCTGCCAGAGACAGCGCGATCGCTTTTTTCCAATTTTTTGTCATGATGATCCCTCTCTCTTTCTTCTATCCTACTCTTCTCCACAGAGAATAATAAAGTTGTGATTATTATACTATAAATGAGCGGGCATTGGTAGGTGGGGCTCGGGGGTTCAGGGTTCAGGGTTCAGGGTTCAGGGTTCAGGGTTGTAGTGCGGCGCATAAAAATATAGAAGCGCCGCGAGTATAAATAATGGCGATGCCCGAAGATGGCATTTCAGTCACTAGTCACTGGTCACTCCTAGTCCCTAATCCCTAGCCACTCATCCCTGCTTTCACACATCCATCGTTTATCGGTCTGCAAAAAAAGATTTCTCGACTTCGCTCAAAATGACGATACGTGGGGCTGATGTCTCCCAGTTACTAGTCATCAGCCACTCCTAATCCCTAGCTACTAATCCCCAGCTACTAATCCCCAGCTACTAATTTCTAGTCACCAGCCACTAGTACCCCCATCCCTATTTCCTTCTCATCCACTGGAAGATGCATACAGCAGCGATGCCTGCGATGCCTGCGATATCCGTCAGGCTGCCCGGGAAGAGCAGCAGCGGGGAGACGGCGATGAGGATCACACGTTCGATGACGCCGGCCTTCCGGATGATCCAGCCTTCAAGACCGGCGACGAGAGCAAACGTCCCGATCATCGCGGTGAAGATGCTCCAGAGAGATTCCCAGAGTGTCGCTGTCTTGTCGACGCCGATCAGGAGTACCGGATTATCCAGGAAGAAGAACGGGATAATGAAGCCGATGAGCCCGAGGCGGACCGCCCACAGTCCCGTCTTCGTCTGATCAGAGTCGGCGATGCCGGATGCCACATAGGCAGACATGGCGACCGGCGGCGTGATATTCGACAGGCAGGCATAGATGAGGCAGAAGAGGTGCGCGATGAGCGGAAGCGCACCCGCCTTGATGAGGACCGGCACCGCGACGGCCTGCACGATGACATAGGCAGCGACGCCCGGGACACCCATGCCAAGGATCGCGGACATGATCATGACGAGGAAGCCGGCAAGGTAAATGTGACCGCCCTGTACGATGGACAGGATGAGGTAGCCCATATTGAGCCCCATGGATGTCAGAGTGACGGTACCGATGATGATACCGATGATGACGCAGCACACGCCGACCGAGATCGCACTTTTCGACCCTTCGACGACCGCTTCCAGGATCTTGGCAGGGCCCATGCGGGTATCCTTACGAAGCCAGCTGGCGCCGATGGTGACAAAGATGGAGATCACGGCCGCATAGAGCGGGGTGAAGCCGGCAAACATCAGCCCGATGAGGCTGACGAGCGGAAGCACCAGATGCCCCTGCTCCTTGATGACGACCATCGCATTCGGGATATTCTCCTTTGCGATGCCGGAGAGTCCGAGACGTTTCGCCTCGAAGTGAACCGCCAGCAGCAGACCGACGTAGTAGAGGAGCGCCGGTGTGATGGAGGCAAGTGCCACATAGGTGTAAGACAGATTCAGAAATTCCGCCATGACGAAGCCGACCGCGCCCATGATCGGCGGGGTGAACTGACCGCCTGTCGATGCCACGGCTTCGACAGCGCCGGCAAATTCCTTCTTGTAACCCGTGCGCTTCATGAGCGGAATGGTGATGGTACCTGTCGTCGCGACATTGGCGATGGCCGAGCCATTGATCATGCCCATGAGACCGGAGGCGATGACCGCCACTTTCGCTGGGCCGCCGGATGTACGGCCGACAAGCGTCAGCGAGAAATCATTGATAAATTTCGAGAAACCGCTGTGCTTCAAGAAAGCACCGAAAACAACGAAAAGAAAAATATAGGTCGCCGATACGCCGATACCGGTGCCAAGCACGCCCTGCGTCCCCCAGAACTGGGTAATGAGCACGCGCTTCAGCGTGAAGCCATTGTGTCCGAAATAGCCCGGCAGGTATGCGCCAAACCAGTTGTACGCCAGAAAGACTGCCGCGAGAATCGCAAGATTTCCCGATGCGCGGCGCGCCGCTTCAAAGACGCAGACGATCGCGACGAGGGCGATGCCGACCTCCATATCAGAGATACGGCCGCCGGTCTGTGCAATGCGCGTGTAATTCAAGATCAGGTAAGTGAAAGAGCCGATGGAGCCCAGAATGAAAACCCAGTCCCAGATCGGCGGCAGCTTCCTTCTGCGCTTCTCTTTTTTATACGTAGGAAACAGCAAAAAGGTAAACAGCAGTAAGAAAATACAGTGGATCGCACGCAGATTGATCGCGCTGATCGCACCGATGGTCGTGAAATACAGCTGGAACGCAGTCCACACGCAGAGAAGCACGATGATGGCCTTCCCGAGCGGTCCTTCATAAATACGCATGCGGGAGTCTGCGTCCTTGTCCTCCAGCATCTTCCGGGCTTTGTCATCTAGCTCGGCCTTGCTTTCCGCCACATCCTCCAGGCGGACGTCTTTCTCTTGACTCATAATTTCCTCCTATCCTTCCATTTCGGGTCTTTCCCGAAGAGTCGTATTGGTACAGTATAGCAGAGAAGTGGTTCAGGGTTCAAGGTTCAAGGTTCAGGGTTCGAGGTTCAGGGTTCAGGGTTCGGGGTTCAGGGTTCAGGGTTCAGGGTTGTGGTGGCGGCTTCGCCGCGATCCTTCGACTCAGGTCGCAGCTGTTCTGGCATTCGTTATCTCACATACGACGTTTTTCGCCGCTCAGGATGACGAAACGGGGCGATGCCTGAAGGCAGCATTCAAGTTACAAGTCACTAGTCACCAGTCACTCGGCACCCCTAATCCCTAGCCACTAATCCCTAGCCACTAATTCCTAGTCACCAGTCACTTGCATCGCTTCTATATTTTTCCGCCGCCCCCGTTGAACCTTTTCCCAATCAAAAATCGGAAGCAGGACGGATCCCACTTCCGATTTTTTCAAACCTTATTTGCTTTCAAAGAACGCTTTGTACGCGAGGTAGGTCTCGTAGGCATCTGCCTTGGAGAGGAGATCATACGGCGCATGCATGGAGAGCATAGCGGTGCCGCAGTCTACCACTTCTGCGCCCCAGTCCGCCATCATGAAGGCGATGGTGCCGCCGCCGCCCTGATCGACCTTGCCGAGCTCGCCGATCTGCCAGCAGACACCGGCTTCATTGAAAATGGTGCGGATCTTCTGCAGGAATTCCGCATTCGCATCATTGCTGCCGGACTTGCCGCGAGCGCCGCCATACTTGGTGAGATTGATGCCATAGCCGAGGAAGGAGGCATTGTCCTTTTCGGAGACCTCTGCAAACATCGGATCCATGCAGGAGTTCACGTCAGCGGAGAGCATTTCACTGTTTTCCATGGTCTCATAGAAATCAAGGATGGTATCCTTCCCCTGCAGCGCGAGGAGCTTCATGACGAATTTGACGAAATAAGAGGACTCCATGCCCGTATTGCCGTAGGAGCCGATCTCCTCTTTATCGGTCAGGAGTGCCGCCTGGGTCTTGACACCCGGTTTAGCCTGAAGGATCGCTTCGAGGTTCGCATAGGAGCAGACACGGTCATCCTGTCCATAGGAGGCGATGAGGGAGCGGTCGAAGCCGACGTCACGGCTCTTGGTCGCCGGGACGAGCTCGAGCTCCGCAGCGGCAAAGTCTTCCTCTTCGATGCCGTAGGTATCCTTCAGCATCTTCATGAAGACTTCCTTCGGCTTCAGATCTTCTTCGGCATTCGTGCCTGCGATGGCCTGGAGCTGCTCACCCGTGATGCCTTCTGCGAGCGTCTTCTTCATCTGGTCCTGCGCCATGTGGATCAAAAGGTCGGATACGTAGAAGATCGGATCGTCATCCTTGAGACCGATATTGATGTCGACCTTCTTGCCATCCTTCGTGTATACGACACCGATCAGTGCAAGCGGGATGCAGGTCCACTGGTACTTCTTGATGCCGCCATAGTAGTGCGTGCGGAAATATACGATGCCATCCTGCTCATGCACCGGATTGGCCTTGAGGTCAAGGCGCGGAGAGTCAATGTGGGAACCGACGATCTTGATGCCTGCATGCACCGGTTCTTCCCCGATGACAGCCAGGATCACAGACTTGCCCTTCTGGTTCCAGTACACCTTGTCGCCCGGCTTGAGAGAGTCCATATCATAGACCGGCTTGAAACCGGCGGCCTCTGCCTGACGGATGATCTCATCGGCTGCCAGACGCTCGGTGCGTGCGGCGTCCAGGAATGCCTTGTACTTTTCACCATAGTCCATGACAGCCTGACGTTCATCAGCGTCCATGCGCTGCCATACAGACTTGGTTCTGCTATATGTTTCTTTCATCGTAAAGCCTCCTTTAGAGAATGATTATCATGTAAGTATTATAAACGGCAGGGAAGAGAAAGACAATAGAAAGTTCGAGGTTCATGGTTCAGGGTTGTGAGTTCAGGGTTGTGGTGGCGGGCTTGCCCCCAAAAAAAAATGGGGGGGGGTGATTCCTGT
>OGPM01001301.1_pt1 | contig 21040 bp, 19 predicted proteins | sample 1552961 | NCBI WGS metagenome assembly OGPM01 (sample SAMEA2580304, study PRJEB22360) | human gut metagenome | biome: human gut; feature: human-associated habitat; material: faeces | place: Denmark | collected 2008/2010
ATTGTCCCTTGGAGGTGTGGGGGGGGAGGATGTATTAGCCGTAGCAGGCGGCGGCGCAGGAAACCACGAGGCCCGGGGGAACGCCGATGGAGAGGGCGACCGGAACGATGGTTGCGACGGCGGCAGCCTGAGAGTTCACGAGCTTGGACGTAAGGATCAGGACGAGAGCGTAGGCCCAGGGATACTGGCGAACGATTTCGGTCATGACGGCCTTGAGGTCGGCAAGGTGAGCGGCAAACATCGTGTCAGCCATCCAGGCCACGCCGAACACGGCGGTGATGGCGACGCAGCCGGCGGAGAAGACCGGGGTCTTGCCGATGCTGGAAGCGCGGGTCTTGCAGAAGATCACGATGAAGGCACCGCAGGCAAGCATGAACATCTGGATGATCAGCGTCATGGAGAGGGCCTTCTTGCCGATGATCGGGCGAAGTTCAGGGAACATGCCGAAGACGGCGACGGCAGCAACCGTGGCGAGGAAGATCCAGAGGGAGGCCCACTGTTCCGGACGGAAGGTCTTGCCGATGAGGGTCGTCGTTTCGCCGTAGACGTACTTGCGCTGTTCGGGATCGGCGATGAGCTTCTGGAATTCTTCGTCCTTGTCGAGGTCCTTGCCGCGGAACATGGAGAAGACGGAGATCGCGAAGAGGCCGACGAGGGCGCCCGGGATCGTGATGCTGAAGAGCTGGATGAAGCCGAAGGCCTTGCCACCAACCTGGTAGCCGTCACAGAGGGCGATCATCGACACGGCGGCAACGGCGGGCGGGGGGGGGAGCCGTAAAAAGAAAAAGAAGTGAGTAAAAGTGTGTCCCGTGTTTCACGTGAAACGCGGGACACACCACTTTTATCAGCGTTTATTGTCGACGTGGTAAACAGGAATTAGACTTTACACAATAAGACTTTAGTAATAGAAACCCCGCTCAAAGGAGTACAACCACTATGGCGCAAGATGAGGAAAAGACCATCGATCAGCTCAACGAGGAAGCTGATATCGCTGCCGATTATCTTGAAGGACTGCTTGATATCGTCGATTACGAAGGCGATATCGAAATGGGCGTGCGCAACAATCGCCCTACCGTGCAAATCGTCGCCGATGATGATACGGACATCAAGCATCTCATCGGACGCAACGGCGAAGTCGTTGACGCTCTGCAGCAGCTGACGCGACTGGCCGTGCAGCAGAAGACCGGCGAGCGTTCCCATCTCATTGTGGACGTCGACGGCTATCTGAAGCGCAAGCGCCAGCGTCTGCACGACATCGCGCTGGACGCCATCGACGAGGTGCGCGAGACGGGGGAGCCGGTTGATCTCAAGCCGATGAACTCCTTCGAACGCAAGATCGTGCATGATGTGGTGCGTGAGGAGGGCATGAAGTCCCGTTCCCACGGCGAGGAACCGCGTCGTTACGTCACGGTGTATCTCAAGGCTTCCGCTGCCGAAGATGCTGAAGACGAGGATGAGGCCTGAGTTCGGCTCGTTTCACGTGAAACATGGCGTCACCATTTGGTGGCGCTTTTTTATTGCGATTTTTTGAGTGACTTCATGCTGGCTGTGCGCCGGACATGTGATATTGCCGTCAATGGTCGGGAAGTACTTGCTGGAATACCGACAATGAGGAAGAACAGGATATAGGATGGTGCCCATGAGTGATGTGACAGACGAACTTGATGATTCGCCGATGCTTGAGGAAGTGCTGGGGGATGCGTTGGGCAAGCTTCGTGTTTTCCATGCGAAACTTGCCGAAGAAGGCGAACCTCGCGGTCTGATTGGGCCAAGAGATGTTGGCATTATTTGGGAACGCCATATTCTGAATTCGGCCGCCATTGTGCCTTTCGTAAAGGAAGCCACGGCCAAGAAGCAGTTCAAGACGGTTGCCGATATCGGCAGTGGCGGCGGTTTTCCCGGTATTGTCGCGGCCGCCTGCCTGCCGGATCACCGGTTCACGCTTGTGGAGCCGATGGAACGTCGTGTCGAATGGCTGAACGAGTGCGTGGCCGATATGGAGTTGAATAACGTTACCGTGGTGCGTGCCAGGGCCAATGAGATGATCGAGGCCATTGCGGGTGCTACTGGCGCTCAAGGCGGCAATCGTGGCAATGGAAGCGCCAGGAACGGCAAAGGCGGCAAGAACGGCAGGGGAGTGGCCGTTCGCGGTCCTGTACTGGATTTGGATGGCAAGCCTATTCAGGCGAAACATCCGTTTGCCGTGGTGACGTGCCGTGCCGTGGCTCCTATGACCAAACTTTCGGGGTGGACGCTGCCGTTGCTTGAGCGCGGTGGACGTTTGGTCGCACTGAAGGGGCGGTCCGCGCAAGAGGAGATCGAAAAGGCTTCCAAAGAGATCGCCAAATGCGGTGGCATTCGTCCGCGGGTGGTGGATGCCGAGGTTGGTCCGGGCTTGGAATCGACCCATGTGCTCATGGTGGACAAAAAGCAAGTCATCCACCATTTCGGTGAGTTATGCACATTGTCCACAACTGGAAAATCGACGGAAAAAAGCGGCGGAAAAATGTTGAAGTAGCAACGAAAGATCGGTGGATAACTTTTTGCGAACAACGTAAGTTATCCACCGACTATCCACAGCTATTCACATTTGTGCACAGTGGGTGGGATGAGCTGATTCTGTCCACCCGAATGATGAAACTTGAATGTTAAGCATATCGTAAGGAAGGCTAGTGTATGACTGGACCTGAAGGACCAGATAACCTGACATCGATGGAATCGGCAACGGAAACCATCAAACGAATTTTCGGAGGATCGGATTCTCCTCTTGGTTCGCAGATTGCCGACGAATCGACTCGCTATCGCGCCTTGCAGAAGGCCGTTTGCCCAAAGCCGGAGCAGACGCGCCTGATCGCGGTCGCCAACCAGAAGGGTGGCGTTGGCAAAACCACGTCGGCCGTGAATCTTTCCGCTGCGTTGGCTCAGTTCGGTTCCAAGGTGCTGCTGATCGATATGGATCCGCAGGGCAATGCGTCGACCGCGTTGGGCGCTCCGCATGCGTCGGGGGAGCCTTCGGTGTACGACGTGATCGAAGGCAGGAAGACCATCGCCGAAGTCAAGCGCACATGCCCTGATTTTGATCTGCTCGATGTGGTTCCAGCTTCGATCGATTTGAGCGGTGCCGAGCTGGAAGTCGCCGACATGGAAAATCGTAATGTGCTTCTGAAGACCGCGGTTGACGAGTTTCTGGAAACCAGCGAGGAGCACTACGACTACGTGATTATCGATTGCCCGCCAAGCCTCGGCCTGCTGGTAATTAATGCCATGTGTGCGGTGCATGAGATGCTGATTCCGATCCAGGCTGAGTACTATGCGCTGGAAGGTCTCGGCCAGCTCATCAATACTATCGGACTGGTGCAGGAGCATTTCAATCCGTCGCTGCTGGTTTCCACCATGCTGATCACCATGTTCGATAAGAGGACGTTACTCAGCCGTGAAGTGCATGACGAGGTCAAAAGCCACTATCCGACCATCGTGTTGGACACCACGATTCCACGAACGGTGAAAATCTCGGAAGCGCCGAGCTTTAATCAAAGCGTTATCGCCTATGACCCCAAGGGCATGGGTGCAATCTCCTACTGTGAGGCCGCGTTGGAACTCGCACGTCGCTCGCAGACGGTGTTGCAGGCTATTGATGCAAGAAGGAATGAGAACTGATCATGGCTACGAAATCACGTTTGGGCAAGGGTCTCGGCGCACTGTTTCCGTCTCTTCCAGGAGAGTCGGCGAAATCGGAAGCCGCTACTGAACCGGCTGTGGCTGTTGCGGGTGCAAAGGCTGATAACAAGATCGCTGGAAAGGTTTCAGAAAACGTAGCCGGTGGTGCGACTGTTGCCGGGCAATCCGCGGGGAAGACCGCGGTCAAGAGTTCCGTGGCAACCGCCAAGGCTTCCGTCGATGCCGTCCATGACATGAAGAAGAACGTTTCACGTGAAACCAAGAAGGGGAGTGGCCATCGAGCCAGTATGCCTTCCATCACGTTGAATGAGACTGCTCATCCTGCCGACATGTTCTTCGGTTCCACCAGTCCTGTTGCCGCTTCCGAAGTGAAGCAGGAAAGTGTTTCACGTGAAACCGCTGCGGTAAAAAAGACCGAAGATAAGAAGAATGACGAACCTGAACTGTTGCCGGTGCCGGGCGGTTATCTCGTTGAATTGCGACTGAGTGATGTTGGACCGAACCTGCGTCAGCCGCGTACCATTTTCGATGAGGATGATCTTCGTGAGCTTGCCGATTCCATCAAAGAAGTCGGCGTGCTGCAGCCTATTGTCGTACGGAAGCGTCCACTCGCGCAGATTGAGGCTGCTCGTAAGGAGAACGCCGCTAAAGATGCCGAGTTGCACAATATGTTCGACGGGCGCATGGATAGCATGTACGAGCTCATTATGGGTGAACGTCGTTGGCGCGCATCGCAGATCGCAGGTTTGAAAACGATTCCTGCGATTGTCAAAACCACTGCCGACGACGATATGTTGCGTGACGCTTTGCTGGAAAACCTGCATCGCGTTGCGTTGAATCCATTGGAAGAGGCGGCCGCCTATCAGCAGATGATCGACGATTTTGGCCTGACGCAGGCGCAATTGTCAAAGTCGGTGTCGAAGTCGCGTCCGCAAATCGCCAATACTCTGCGACTGCTGAATCTGCCTGCGACCGTACAAAAGAAGGTTGCTTCCGGCTTGCTGTCGGCCGGTCATGCGCGCGCATTGCTCGGATTACCGACGGAAGCCGACATGGAACAGCTTGCGACGCGCATTATTTCCGAAGGGTTGTCGGTACGCAGCACCGAGGAAATCGTGTCGATGAAGGTCGCTGAATCGGACCAGCCGAAGAAAGCGAAAACCAATAAGCTGAACCCTTGGGCCGGAACGCCGATGCAGGTCGGTCTTGAAAAGAGGTTCGGCACGAAGGTGTCGATCAAGGGATCCAAGGAGCATGGACGCATCGAAATCGTGTTCAAATCCGAAGACGACATGAAGCGCATTGTCGACCTGCTCATGCCCACTGCCGAAAAATAGTATTTCTTAAGTTTTTTTGGTGTCCGCGGAAGGGGCGGCATATTCTGTTCACGACACACTCAAGGCCGTTTGGCCAAGCTTACAGTCGTGAACAGAATATGCCGCCCCTTCCGCTCGTTTTCAAGTTTTTGTAGGGTATGACCGTGATGGGAAGTGTTACTGCTGGAGGTAGGCTTGGGCATCGAGGGCGGCCCGGCAGCCCATGCCGGCGGCACTGATCGCTTGACGGTAAATACTATCAACACAGTCGCCGGCTGCAAAAATGCCGGCAGTGCTGGTGCGTGTGCTGGCGCCGTCCACCTGAATATATCCACCCGCATCTCGCTGCACAATGCCGTCAATAAAAGCTGTGGCGGGGGAGTGGCCGATCGCCACAAAAATGCCGTTTGCGGCAATCGTGCTGGTCTCTCCGGTGATGACGTTGCGAATGTTCACGGATTGGGCTCCATTGTCGTCACCCAAGATTTCCTCCACCACGGAATCCGTGACGATGGTGATCTTCGGATTCTGCTGAGCGCGTTCCACGAGAATCTGCGATGCGCGGAATTCAGAACGACGATGAATCAACGTCACCGACGATCCAAATCGTGAAAGAAAATCAGCCTCGGTGAATGCGCTATCGCCGCCGCCGACCACAATAATCGGCTTATCTCGGAAGAAGAAGCCGTCGCAGGTCGCGCAATATGACACTCCCTTGCCGGAATATTCCGCCTCTCCGGGGATGTCGAGTTTGCGATATTCCGATCCGGTTGCGATGATCAAAGCATGGGTTTCAAAAACGTCTCCCTGATCGACGCTCACGGTTTTCACGCCGGTGACGTCATTGTTGCTCACGGAAACAACATCATCCCAAACGATTTCCGCGCCGAACTTCTCAGCCTGGCGTTGCATATTATCCATGAGTTCCGGTCCCATAACGCCGTCGGGGAAACCTGGAAAATTCTCCACTTCAGTGGTGTTGACGAGCTGCCCGCCTGGGGTCAGCGCACCCGCGATGACCAGTGGTTTGAATCCAGCCCGGCCCAAGTATATGGCCGCGGTATATCCGGCAGGGCCGGATCCGACAATAATCACATCTCGCAAATCACTCATATTCCCACTGTAGCGAACCACCAAAGCAACCAGCCGCGCACTGCACGATTTCACGCATTCCTTTTTCTTATGGCGTATTATCAAGTGCTTTCCAAGCCGGATCATCTACAGAGTTTCACGTGAAACACCAGCTGTTGTGCGTGGTTGCGTGCGGTGCTGTGTGTGCAGTTGCTGGGGTGGCTGGATTCTTGGCGTCGCTTGATCGGAACATGAGAAAGGGCTTGCGCTCCACATGGAGCGCAAGCCCTTCGGTCGTGTTAATGTGACGCCTGCCTGCGCGGGCCTTGGATCACTTGTTGATGACCTTCTTGAACAGATCGGCGCTGGCCTTGGCGAGTGCGAACTGGCCGAAGCCCGGATCGACGGAAGCGAGGTTGGCGTTGATGATCTGGTTGAAAGTGTTGTTCTTCATGATGTTTCCTTTCGTTCGGCTTGGCGGCGTTCTTGTTTTCTGTTCTTTCCTCTGGCCGCTGCCGTAAGTCTGTTGCTTTTTGGTTACGTTCAGCGCGGGTGGCGTTGCCGTTTCCCCGCGTGTGGGGTGCGGCTCCGGTTTTCTCTCCGGTTCCTGCCGCATCGTGTCTCTTTGTTCTGTTGTGCCTTCATCATAGGCAGGCTCAACCGTCGATGTCATGCAACGATCGTCGATTCTTTTGTATTTTCATCGGCTAATCTTGAAATAAACGTAACGATGCTGTGATGAACATCAATCGTCGATTGCAGGGCAGTATTGCCGTCGCAAAAGAAACGGCGCGATCTTCAGATTTTCTATCTTTTCTATCTTTTCTATCTTTTCTATGAAAGTCTCAAAATCGTTCTCCCGTAAGACTTTTCGCAAGGTCGGCATTGTTCTATCCATTTTCTATCTTCCTTATTTGCGGGAGTATTTGCGCTTGTTGCCGGCGAATGTCAGGTTACATTGATTGATATCGGGCTGATTGGGCTGGGCTGATTGGTGTGGCTGTTCGACAGGCTGATTGGTGTCGGGCGTAAGAAAGGAACGTGATATGGCGACTATTCCTGAACAATATGAGAGCCAGCGCGTGGGCGTGCAGGGATATCGCGTGCTCAATCTCGATTTGGACGGCGTTTGCGCGGATTACAAGGGCGCGATCCGCGATTACCTGCAGCGGCAGGGCATTGACGTGCCGGAACGTGCGCTGCAGACCGCGCATTACAATCTCACGCGCGAGGACGGATGGCCGTTCGAGACGCTCGACGATTACATCGAAACGCACAAAGCCGCGGAGCGTGAGCATCTGTATGCGACGATGAAGCCGCTTCCGGGGGTCGCGCAGGCATTGCAGCGATTGGCGAATGAGCATGTGTACATTCGCATTGTCACGCACCGGCTGTTCGTGTCCGGCCAGCATCAGATGGTCGTTTCCGACACCGCGCAATGGCTGGACAGCAACCGCATTCCGTACATGAGTCTGTGCTTTACTGGGCTGAAAGACAGTATGCAGGCCACGATTCATATTGACGATTCGCCGGCGAATATCGAAACCTTGCGTGAGGCAGGGCAGCATGTGGTCGTGTTCGATCAGCCATACAACAGTACGTATGCTGGTCCCAGAATCGACAGTTGGAGCGACACCAACGTTGAAACGCTCCTCACCCTCTTCGAATCCTGGCCGGAGTAAGGGGTGTGCTGGCGGTAGCTGCGATTCCGTCCGTGTGACTCTGGTAATCGGTTTTAGGTGCGGGTTGTGCGGACGGGATTATGTGAGCGACCGCATGATTTGTCAGTTGACCGCACGATTTCTTCTATCTGGCCTCATGATTTTGTTTTGGCGACCTCACGATCTGGAAAAGAGTGTCCCCGATTGAAATCGTGAGGTCAGCCAATCAAAATCGTGGGAAAATCGCAGATCGTGAGGTCGCCAGATCACAATCATGAGGCCAGCCAAACCAGATCATGAGGTCAGACTAATGCTGGGATAGACGTTTCAGCGCGTCAGCCAGTCTGCGGCGGAATATACCTGCTCGTCTTTGGCTTGAAAACTTGATTCCACGCGAGCCGCCACAAAGCGCCGCTCAGAGCGCAAAGACGCAGGAATTTGTGGAAAGCGGTCACGTTTCGCACATTGAGATAACCGGCCACGTCTCGCTCGACATATGTGCTGAGATATGACGAAAAGAAGAGTTCAATCGGCATTTCGGAACTGTAGAGACGGGGGTAGCCGTCGCGCAGCATAAAATCATCCGCGAGCAAGCTCCCGAATCTGACATCAGAGTGATAAAAATGGCGAAAAGTTGGTTGTCGATTCTTGAGCCAAGTTCCATCGCTTTTCGACTACGACCATATTCCAAAAATAAATACGAAAAGAGCCTGCCATACGTGAGGTGACACATGGCAGGCTCTTTTCGTATCGCAATCTTCAGAAGTAATCGGATATTGCGATGTGCTGACGATCAGAACACTTGAATGCTTTCGATGTACAGCTGGTTGCCCGGCAGGCTATCAAGTGGGACCCACAGCATGATGTCCTGCGTTTCCACGGCCTTGTCGAACTTGATGTCGGTCGTGCCGGAAGCGTCAAACTCGAACTGCGCCACCTGTTCGCCTTGGGACGGGCTGTTTGTCGCATTCACGCGAATATATCCCTGACCACCGGAAGAACGAATTTTGATGACCATGCGATACGCCTTCTGCGGCTGGCTCAGATGCACGTAATATCCGTAGCCCTGCTGTCCGTCAGGATTCGACAGGAACTGACGATTGTCGATTTCGTACGCGGTCGTGTTTTCCGGCTGCTTCGGATCCGGCACTTTCTTCGACTGCTTATCGGCGGTCACGACCTTGTCCTCGGTTTTCTTGGGTTGCTTGGACGCCGTAGACTCGCCGGATGCCGGCGTATTGGCGGAAGCATCGGAAGAATCCTTGGAATTGGACGAATCGGTATTGCCGGACGTATCGGAATTGGAAGAATCCGCGGAATTCGCATCCGACTGATCTCCCTCGCCGAACGGCACTTCGTCAAGATTTATTTCCGGCCATGGTCCTTTTGAATCAGTCGTAACCGAATCTGAAGGCTGCATCAACCCATGAACTGCAAACCCAAGCGCAACCGCAACAACGATGACCGCCACGATAATCGCAACGACCTTCGTTTTCAGCTTGCCAAACAGTTTCGCGTCGGCAACGTCAGTATTCGCCGAAGCGGAAGAAGGATTCTTCGGCGTGAAGCTCGGCGGAACCGCGGCTCGACCGGCGGCATACGCGGCATCGATCGCCTCCTGCTCTGCTTTCAACGCACGGGCGGACTCCTCGCCGGGCTGAATGACCTGACCATCCGCGCCGATCACTGGAATGCGACCGGTTTTTTCCAACTGGGAATCGTCGGATGACATGCCATCGTCCGGTACGGAAACCCTGATGGGGAAGGAGAAGGGAGAATCGCTGGTGTCGGTCACGCCATCGATGTCTTCTTCGCTCAGCAGTTCACGGCCGCTGCTCCACAACGATTTCACCGCTCCACTGGTGGCCGCGACGCCTTTCGCCAAAGCCTCCTTGCCATCGGAAAAATCGTTATGCGGTTCGGGAGCCGTGAACGTCATTTCCGGAATGCTTCCAGCCGCTGCCAGCGTATCCGGCAGCGGGAGCACATCCTTCTCAAGAATCTGCAGTAACGGAACATTGGCGATTGAGCATTCCGAATCCATGGAAGGCAACGTGATATCCATGCTTCCCAACGATGACAGCGGTTGGTACTCGCCAAGCAACGCTTCCAATTCCGCAATGGTTGCCATCGGAACGGTGGGGAAGCCGTCGTCCTCTTCAAGTTCGAGACCGCGCTTGCAGATCACGCGGAATTCCATCGGCGTGGTCGGCGCGAGCGCTTCAAGACGGAAATCCGTCGACAGCGTGGACGGGCGTCGGATCAGCATAGCGTACAACAGCGCTGAGATTTGACGGATCGCAAGCTGTTCCCGATTTTCCAAAGCCTGCGCGCGGGAAGTGTCGGCAAGCATGATGCTCACTGGAGCATCTGCGATCTGAATGCCGGAACGGGTCAGTCGCACCGTGTCGGTGCTGATGGAGAAATGCGTGAGATTGTCTTTTTGCAGCGCATGCAATGATTCGATGACTTCGCCAATGATGGAGCGCATGGCTGTATAGCTCAACGGCTGGTTGGCGTTCAGCGCAAGATATTCACTGAGGGTCATGCCTTCGTCAAGCTGCGTCACCACCAGCGCGACCTGGCCGGCATGCTGGAGCTGCAGCACTTTCGTGAAGTGGGAATCATGCGAAATAGCCAGCATGGAAGCGGTTGCGTTGACTTCCTGCAATGCCTTGCTGCTGCTGACAATAAACAGCTGGCAATCCCGTGCGAGCACATGGTCGCTGGCCTTCCAGACCTGCAGTCCGGTTTCTTCGCGCAATGGCGAAACGAGCACGTAGCGATTGCTGATGGTATCTCCCAGCTGAGGTTTCATGGGTTCCTTCAACTTTTTGTAAACGTTTGTTCTGCCTATGGTCACTCGCCGTTTTCGGCGTCGCCCTGTTCCAGTCTATCGTTGGGGCTGGTCGGCTTGCGAAGTCCGGGAATACGTGAGGAAATCAGTGCGATCGCCTCCTTGAATTCCTCGGAACGTAGCAGCCGCAACATGCCTACGTAAACGATGAAGGCCACTATGGCCAGCAGTGCGGCACACGCCACTGCCTGAATCCAGTTCATATGACCGTCCACCGCTCCGATTTGGGCGCCGACAAGCTGGTAGACGCTGTCACGTACCGTCACGCCGATGAACATGGTAGCTACTGCCGCGCCAATCGATTTCAGATACGAGATGGCTATGCGCGGACCGTCGATATTGTTTTCGAATCGTTTGCGCAGCATGGCATACAGGATGGGGATCGGCAGTATGTAGCTCATGGCTCCTACCATGCCGATCATTGTCGTCCATTCGGTAGGGGGGAGTAGTTTCGCGCCGATGATCACGCTTACCGCTTGAATGCCCATGGCGAACAGCATGAAAATGAACGGCGATTTGCCGTCTTCGAAGGCATAGAACGTGCGCTGGATAATCAGATACGCGCTGGCGAACGGAAGTCCCACGCCAAGCGTGACCAACGGTCCCGCCATAAGAATCGCCTCTCTGACGCTCACAGACGGCAGCAACGCGAGAATGATCGGAACGGGCATCACCACGAAAGCGACCGCGAAATAGCACATGATCACACCCATATTGCGCAGCGCCTGGCTGAGATCGATGCGCGCTTCGGCGATATTATGATCGGCGACCGCACGGGATATTTTCGGGAAAATCGCGGTTGCCAGCGAAACGGCAATCAGCGAATACGGCAACATGTAAATCGTGTACGCGTTCTGGTATGAAGCATTGCCGGCCACGTCGAGCGGATTGATGCCGAACTGCTGCTGCGCGAGCATCGGCGCGTTAGTGGAGGTACGCGTGATTACGATATTGGCGAGCTGGTCGATTACGACAATGCCGACACTCCAAGCCGCGACCGGTCCCATAGAACGCAATCCAATGCCACGAAGGCCGAAGATGGGGCGGTATTTCAATCCGATTTTGGTCAGTGGAATGAACAGTACCAGCGCCTGGAATGCCACGCCCAACGTCCACGTGCCTGCGGTCAGGGCGATTTTGTCGGCGGTCCAAAAATCAAGCGGATGCTCGGTGGCACGGCCGAATAGCGCGATGAACGTGCCGAAGCCGATGCAGCTGATGATGTTCGCACCCACGGAACTCCACGCATACGCGGTGAAATGGTCTTTGGCCGCGAGAATCTGGCCGACCACCGTATATAGGCCGTAGAAGAAGATCTGCGGCATGCACCACAGGGTGAATGAGGTCGCCAACGCCATGGTTTCGGGGCTACCGTTCACATACAGCTTGGTGAGCAGCGGCGTGCATAGGGCCATCAGGATCGTCACCGCCAACAGCATGGTGATGGCAAGCGTGATGAGCTTGTTGAGTTTGGTTTCGGCGTCTTTTGCCTTCAACGTGCGTACGATCTGCGGCACGAGCACGGCGTTGAAAATACCGCCGGAAACCAAGGTGTAGATCACCTGCGGAATCATGGATCCGGCTTGGTAGGCGTTCGCCGCATAGCCGGTGGTGCCTAAAGCCCAAGCGAGCAGAATGGTACGGATTTGCCCGGTCACGCGCGAGGCCGCGGTGCCGGAGGCCATGATCAGTGAATTACGGCCAACGGAAGAACTCATTCGTCTGGATCCTTCTTACGGTGGAATTGGCGCCACAGTCCCAAAGCTCCAAGCAGCACGGCGATGCCGATGATGATGAAGCCGGTTTTGTCGCTGATCTGCAATGCGCTGGTGATGTGGGTGGTTTGTGTCGCTCCGAATGTGATGCCCTGCCTGTCCTGCAGGCTGAGCGTGGCGTCCGCGGTGCCGGAGGTGGCTACGCGGATAATGAACGCCACTTGGGCTTCGCCGTGCGCGGGCACTTCCACGGTGTCGAAACGCGAAGTGACGATCTGCATGGAGTTGGTCAATGATGAGACTTTTACCGTGACCGGATAGGGGTGGCTGTTGCTGATGGTAACGGGCATTTGCGCGGTTTCGCTGACCACGTTGACGTTTTCCGTCGGTGTGATGGCCACGCCGTTGATGAGCAGGGACGCCAGTTGCCCGGCTCCTTCCACCATGGTGCTTCCGGCTGGATTTTCGCCGCCTAGCGCGTGCAGGGCCATGATGCCGTGCGCGTTGACGAGCTGCCTGCGCCACGCTTTGAGGCCTGCGGGGGCCTGCTTGGCATCGTCGGCGACGTCGGTGAGGATGGATGCGTTGAATCGTTTGATGTCGTTTGTCGAGGCTGCCAGTGTGTTGAGCGTCTGCCTGAGATTGGCTTGCGTCGCATCATTGATTCCGTCGGATTGCGGCACGATCGCGGCTGCATCGTCGCCGCTCAAGGCGGGGTCGGCGTTGTTGAGCGTGTTCAGATCGGTGATGTTCAGCCATGGCGATTGTTCGACGTCCGTCATCAGTGCGTCCACGACGGCCGGATCAGAGTTGCCGTTCAGGCAGACCAGCAGATTGCGTTCCGAATACGGCTGCTCCATCTGGTAGAACGCGCTTTGCGCGACGAATCGCGCGAGACGCCCGGCCGTTGTTCCCTCGCCGTCCGCTTCGGCGTCGGCACTGGTCGCCTTGCCTTGTGCAAGGTTGGAAAGCACGCTTTGCGCGGTCAGTACGGTGATGTCGCCGGCGTCGGTGGTTACTACGGTCTTGCCGGTTTCCGCGGTGGCCGCATCATCCTCTTCGAAATCATGCGTGGCGATGACGGTGTCGTACCCCTGCTGCTTGGCTTTCGCCAGCGCGTCGGCGGTCCAATTGCCGGTGCCCTGCCATGCATACGTGGTCATACTCGCGTTCGGGTCACCCAACGCCGATTGATAGTTTTTCAAGGCCTGTTCGGCGTTCCATTGCGAGGTGCCGACGCCTGCCGAATCATAGGTTTTGCTGTCGTTCAGCGCGGAATAGGCGGTGATGTCGAACAGGGCCGGTTGCGTGATGCCGTCGACTTGCGTCGGCATCGGCATCGCCTTCAGATAGGTTGGATCGGCCACCACCTGCAGTTTGTCATGCTTGGTGAACGTCTGTTCCAGCGACTTGAGTCGTGCCTCGTCTTCTTTGCCGGGAACGGCGATTTTCGAGAGTTCCGCGGAGGTGACGCCACCTTTGTTGACGAGCTGTTCCAGCATGGTGTTGTCGGTGGTCCATCCTTGCGCTTCGAGCGGCTGCACGATGGTGATATTCATCGCGGGCGTGTCGGGGGTATTGATTCCAGCTCCGGTCCGTGTTGCGAAAGTGTGCGCTTCGTCTTGTTGAACGCCATTGGCCTCATAACTGAGCGTGACCGGTTTCGGCCCCCAGGAGTTGACGGACGCCAGCGTCTCCTGATTCGAGTCCGCGTCGATGTGCACGTTCGCCGAAGCTCCCGGTTGAAGCGCGGGAACCTCGCTCTGCCCAACGATATTGGGCGTGGGAATCTGCCCGATGCCTTCCGACCATTCCTGGATATCGTTGCGCGACACGAACGTGTAGAAGGCGTTCATGGCAAGGGTGAGCGTGCCTGAAGGGATTTCCTGATCGGTGGTGTTGGTCACCGTCGCGCTCAAATGATAGCCGGAAGTGTCGGTCAGCACGGCGGTGGAGGAGTCGATCGACAGCATGGTGCCGGATTGCGATTCCTGTGTTTCTTCGGCTTCGGCTTTCGGCACAGGTGCGTATAACAACATCAACGCCATGGTCATAACCATGGCGAGGATTGCCGAAAGCGCACGCATGCCGTGCGGAACGTTCCGTTGTGCGGGTTGATTCACCTTCACGCCTGTCTGTTGAGTTTCCTTGCGTACAACCATGCTATCTTTCGTTCGTTCGGGTAGCTGAGAACGTCGTCCAAATCAGCAAAATCCACCCAAATCGCGTCTTCCGCCTCATGATCCGGGTCGCCTTCCACCGTCAACTCGCCGCCGATCTGACGCAATGCGAAATGATGCACCAGCTTGTGCACGCGCTGGCTGGTTCCGGTGAACCAGTAGTCGATGGTGGCGATGGAATCGACCACTTCACCTAGGATTCCTGTTTCCTCGTGAACTTCGCGAACGGCGGTTTGCTGCGGTGTTTCGCCTTTTTCGATATGACCTTTCGGCAGGCACCATTCCAAATGTCCGCTACGCGAGTGGCGTGCGATGATCGCCACACGGCCCTTGTCGTCGAATACGAGACCTCCCGCCGAATATTCGCGCACTACCGGCAGTTCCTGCGCGTCGAGCGAGGCGAACGTGGTCGGACCGTCCGTGGCGCGCCGCTGCGGCATTATTGCCGGGGTGGGTGCGTTGGGCGTGATGATGGTCTCTTGCCGCAAGGAAACGGACTGCGATGTGTACAGCAGTTTGTCTGGTTCCATCGGATTTTGGGCATGGTCGTCCGCAGCATGGGCAAGCATGCGTGCAAGGTCTGCGGGCGTAATCATGATTCCAACCATACTCAATTCTGTGTGCAGGTGGGGTAACGGTATGCTGGTAAGGCAGAAACTTGTGGTGCCGGAAAGGGATGGCGTGAACTTCGAAGTGTGGCCAGAGGCCATTGAATTAGGGCGTATGTTCGCCGCGGAAGGCTATGAATTGGCGTTGGTGGGAGGTCCCGTTCGAGACCTGCTGTTGCATCGTAAATCGCATGATTTGGATTTTTGCACATCGGCGCGTCCTGAGCAGTTTGAACACATTTTGCGCCGTTTCGGGCGCGATGGCTTTTGGGATATGGGCCGTAAATTCGGCACGTTGGGCGCCATGCGCAGGCGTGAGGATGGCACGGAAGTGCAGGTTGAGGTAACGACCTACCGTTCCGACACGTATGACCCCGACTCGCGCAAGCCGGAAGTCAATTATGGCGACACGCTGGAAGGCGATCTTTCCCGCCGTGATTTCACGGTGAATGCCATGGCGTTGCGTGTGCCGGAATTGGAATTCGTCGATCCGTTCGGCGGCGCGAACGATTTGGCCAAGGGCGTGTTGCGCACGCCGGTCGATCCTCGCCAGTCGTTTGACGACGATCCGCTGCGCATGATGCGCGCCGTACGTTTCGTGGCGCAACTGGGCTTCCGTATCGAACCGGAAACCGCTGAAGCGCTGACCGACATGGTCGATCGCATTGAAATCGTTTCCGCTGAGCGCGTACGCGACGAACTGGTCAAAATGCTGCTGTCCGATCGCCCGCGCGCAGGTATCGAAGCGCTGGTCGATTCCGGTCTTGCCGATATCGTCTTCCCGGAAATTCCGGCATTGCAGCTCGAAATCGACGAACATCATCGTCATAAGGACGTGTTCGAGCACACCATGATCGTCATTGATCGTGCGGTTGCCCTCGAAACCGGCCCGGACGGCCCTGTGCCGGCACCGGATCTGACGTTGCGTTTGGCCGCGCTGATGCACGATATCGGCAAGCCGAAGACGCGTCGTTTCGAATCGGGTGGCAAGGTGAGCTTCCATCATCATGATGCGGTCGGCGCGAAAATGACCCGCAAGCGCCTTAAGGCATTGCATTTCGACCATCATATGGTCGAGGACGTCAGCGAGCTGGTCAATCTGCACTTGCGCTTCCACGGCTACGTGGAGGAGCCGTGGACGGATTCCGCGGTCCGCCGTTACGTCAAGGATGCGGGTCCGCTGTATGAGCGCCTGAACCGCCTTACGCGTGCCGACGCGACCACGCAGAACAAGCGCAAGGCCATGGTGTTCTCGTCGGCGATGGACGAGATGGAACAGCGCGTGCGCGATCTGAAGGAGAAGGAGGATTTCGACGCGATCCGCCCTGATCTGAACGGTGACGAAATCATGCAGCTGCTCGGCATTGACCCGGGGCCGCTGGTTGGCAAGGCGTACAAGCACATGCTGGAATATCGCCTCGATAACGGCCCGGTCGAGCGTGATGTCGCTGTTGCCGAGTTGAACCGTTGGTATGAGGAACAGCAGGCCGAGTAGTCTGCTTGCTGACCTCACGATTTGGATTCTATGACCGCACGATTCGATTTTTCGGGCAAAAATAGAATCGTGAGGTCAGTCGGTTCCGAAAAGTGCGGTTTCGGGGGTATTCTCTGGAGGATTTCGCCCGCGATTTAACCCACGAATATAAGAATTGACCTCACGATCTTGATTTTCAGTGAAAAATCGAAATCGTGAGGTCAATCCGAAAATCTGCAAATCAAAAAATCTGCAAATCACACGGCGTCGTGTTCGGGGGCCTTCTGTACGTCGGTCATCTTGTCGACGGTAACGCATCCCTCGAAGCTGTCGATCTCCTTGCCGGCGGTCGGCACCTTCTTCTGATTCTGCAGATTGTCGAAAGTCGCGCCAACCACAACGTCGATCAGCATATCCTCACGATCGTCCATCACCATCGTCGCGTCGGTGAAGTTGCTGTTCACCGTGTACGCCTGATTGATGGCGTTCTTGCCGAAGATGATCATCGTGCGTTCCACTTTGGAGCTGGTGTAGTTGCCGGCTGCCTGGGTGTTGAACTCGCGGTTCTGCAACGCGCTGCTGACGGCTTGCGCGAAGCCGGCGAATTCAGTGCCGTTGAGCACGCGCACGGTGATGTTGCGGTTTTCCACGTACTTGCCTTTGCTGCCGTCCTGTTCCTGTGCTGCGCAAGGGGCCTGATGGCCGTAATTCGGCTGTACCGCGGCCGACTTGACATTGCCCAATCCTCCAACATGGAAGAAGAACAGCAGGGAAATCACCAATGCGATCGTCAAAATGGTGCCGGTGATGGTGAACACCACCTTTTGACGGCGGCGAATGTACTGTTTGCGCGCGGCGCGCTCGTCGTTAGCCTGAGTCATGTACGAGTCCTTCTCCAAAAATCGGTTGACTTCAACCTTACTGTTACGCGATGATATGCACAATCGGATGGGCCGGTGCCTTGGTGGCGATGATGCGGTCGACGCAACGGCTTTGTTGCCATGCCGATTGCACGGTGCGTGCCGCATCGTTGGTTGGCACGAATGCGATTACGGAAGGGCCGGATCCGGAGACGAACGCCTGCTTGGCGCCTGCCTGCAACGCTTCGTCGATCGCCTGTCCGCTGCGTGGATGCAGTGAGATCGACGCCTGTTGCAGATGATTGTTGTCGGTTGCGCCGGCGCCGATTTGGTCGAACATGGCATACACTTCCGGCGTGCGCAGTTCCGCCTGATACGCGCCGACCAGCAGACGGCCTGCAAAGCCCTGATCCGTCAGTTCCAGCACGGCGTCGCTGTTTTCGCTGAGTTGTTCGATCTGCTCGCCGAAGCCGGTGCCTCGCGCATAGCCTCCGGTCAGGCAGAACGGCATATCCGCGCCCAATGTGGCGGCAACCTGTTGCAACCGTTCAATGGACCAATCAAGATTCCATAGCGTGTTCAATGCCAGAATCGTGGCGGCCGCATCCGCGGAACCTCCTGCCATGCCCGCGCCAACGGGAATGCGTTTTTCGATGTTCAACGCCACATCCGGTTCATGGCCGCTCGCTTCGGCCATGGCGAACAGGGCGAGCACGGCATGGTTGCGTCGCATGTCGCTGCCGGAGGAGGCCAGATCGCCAAGATAGGCACCTTCAAGATTCAGGGAGAAACCGGATCCGGGCTTTTTGCGACTGGTGGTGACGGTGTCGTACACGCCGACGGCGCAGTAGATGGTGTCAAGCTCGTGTCGGCCACCCCATTCGCTGCGTGGCCTGCCTACGTGCAGGGTCAGATTCGTTTTCGCCGGGCAGTCCACGCTGACCGTGTTGATTGCGGTGTTGGTGTCGCTCATGCTTGCGACACCTCGCCCACGGCTCGTGCCAATGCCACGAATTCGTCGATGGCAAGCGTTTCGCCACGGCGCGTCGGATCGATGCCCGCCTGCTCGAACGCTTCGGAGGGCACGATCTTCTTCAACGCGGCATGCAGGGTTTTGCGCCTCTGGCCGAATGCGGCGTCGATAAGACGGAACACGTTTTCGCGGTCCACTACGGAACCGTCGGGATTGTTGGCCGAAGGCGTGTGCCCGCCCTCATATCGTTTGAACAGCACCAGCGCGGAATCCACATTCGGTGCCGGCCAGAACACATTGCGCCCGATAATGCCCACACGTTCCGCGGTACCATACCAAGCGAGCTTCACGCTTGGAGTGCCGTAGATCTTTGAACCGGGCTTTTCGCTCAGTCGGTCCGCGACTTCCTTCTGCACCATCACGAGGAACGTGCCGAGATTGTCGAAACGTTCCAGCAAGGTCAGCAGAATCGGCGTGGCCACGTTGTATGGCAGATTGGCGACCAGTGTAAACGAATCATCATTTTGGAAATCAGGCAGATTTTCCGGCGTCACGGTCAACGCATCGCGATTGACCACGCGGAAACGATCCACCGCATCCGGCATGAATTCGGCGATGGTGCCGGGCAGTCGTTCCGCAACGGGCGGGTCGATCTCCACGGCGGTCATCGTGGCGCCGGTTTCCAAAATCGCCAATGTCAGTGAACCGAGTCCAGGTCCGACTTCCAGCACATGATCGTCGGCGGTCACACCTGCCTCGCGCACGATACGACGAACCGTGCCCGGGTCGATTACGAAATTCTGCCCGAATTTTTTCGTCGGGCTGATACCGGCCTCGGCCGCGATACGCCGAATGTCGGCAGCCCCCAACAGGCGGCCTTGCGCGGTTTCGTCGGTTGCGTTGGTTTCGTTCGCGTGTTCTGTCATTACCTCATTATCCGTTCAACTGGTATGAAAAGTGTGCGCTGTTGCGTTTGCGTATTGTTGCGATCGGCGTTGTTTAATACCATCCGACCTGCTCGGAATGCTCCCACGCCTTCGACGGGCTGCCGTAGCGTTGCGCGATGTAGCTCAAGCCCCAGTCGATCTGCACGGCCGCGTCGTCACGCCAGTTTGCGCCGAATGCCGCCATTTTGCTGCCAGGAAGCGACTGCGGGATGCCGTAGGCTCCGGAAGATGCGTTTTCCGCATACCACAGCCAGCTCGATTCACGCGTCCACAGTTTCACCAGATCGGTCCAGTTTTGCCCGGTCCAGCCATATTGCGCCGCGGCTCCGGCCGCGTAAGCCTGTGCCTGCGCGGGGGAGGGGTGATAGAGGCGGCATCCTGCCGAAGGATCGGAAGGTTGCGGTGTCGGGGTGGGCGTCGGATCCGGCGTGGGGGTCGGGTCTGGAGTTGGCGTGGGGGTCGGGTCTGGAGTTGGCGTCGGATCCGGGTCCGTTTTCGATCCGGAATCGTCCTTCTTGTTGTCGTCTGAATTATCCGTATTGCCGGAATTACTGTTCGAATCGTCTTTCTTGTCGGAATTATCGGAATTGCCGGTATCTCCGGAATTGCCGGATCCGTCATCCGATCCCGAATCGTCGGAAGATGCTGCCGGTCCTACTGCGATAATCTGATCGAGGGCGATTTTCGTGGTCGTTTCGTTGGTCAGCGTCTCGCTTTCCTTCTCGCCGTCCACATACGTGACGTCGTACGTTTGCTGGATTTCGCCGTCCTCGCCTTCCTGCCTGACTACGACTTCGCCGGGCTGCAGGCTGGGGTCGACGATGGTTTGCGTGCCGAAAGGCACCGCTTTCGTGCGTGTTTCCTCGCCGTGCGTCACGCGGCGGACGCGCAGGATCGTTTCGCCGTTGTCTTTTTCGACGCTGACGCGATCCTCCTTGTTCAGCGTGATGCCTTTGGAGTCAAGAATGGAGGCCGCCGGCAGTTTGCCATTCGGCGATTCGGAGCTTTGCCCGTCTGCGATGACGGTGACCGGCCCGTTTTGGTTGATGATCAGTCCGCCGGTGAGTTTGTTGTACACGTTGTCGATATTGACGGTGACTTTTGCCGCGTCTGCTTCGTTTTGTTCGAAGAATCCGATCAGCTGTTCGGCGCTGGTCGCCACTGTCCAGAAGGGCACTTCCTGCCCGTTGATGGTGATGGTGGTCTGGTAGGCGCTTCGTACCGTCACCACGTCATGGTTGCTCAGCATGCTGGTGGGGCTGGTGGATTCCACGAGATCATGCGTTTTGACCTTCACGCCGCGTTCCTGCAGCAGACGGTCGACGCTCATCGCGTATGTGGTTACGGTGGTGGTTTCGCCATCGATGGTCAGAGCCACGGTTTTGCGCGCGCCTACGCCGAATGCGAGCGTCGAGGCGAGCGTCAACGAGACCACGCATGCCGTCACTCGAACACGCCGAAGCGTCACGAATCTCCGGGGGGTCCACCTTCTTGTCATACGTCCTCTTTCCAGCGACTGCCTACATCGCCGTCATTGTAACGGTCAGATCGGGACGAATGGCATGGTTTCCGCTGGCTTTATCTATACCGCCACATTTTCGAGGAAAAGGAGTAAAGAAAAAAGGGGGCAGGAGAGAAGGGGATGTCCTGCCCCCTGCCCGGACGAGGCAGGTTGGGGGAAGCCTCGTCCGGTCGCCAGA
>OGPM01001308.1_pt1 | contig 20984 bp, 19 predicted proteins | sample 1552961 | NCBI WGS metagenome assembly OGPM01 (sample SAMEA2580304, study PRJEB22360) | human gut metagenome | biome: human gut; feature: human-associated habitat; material: faeces | place: Denmark | collected 2008/2010
AATTTTCCTCCCTTATTCATTTGTGGCATAAAAACACCTCCTGAAATTCCGATTTGTTGAACTAAGCCGAGTATACCACACGTTCCAACAAAAGAATACTTCTGTACACAAAAATCCCATGTCCGATACCGTATGGTACAGACATGGGATTTTCTTCTGCATCTTTACGCCGCCGGGCTGGCTGCGCTCTCGGCCTGCGGCTCGGCTTCCGCAGAGGCCGCTGCGGAGCTTGCCGGGGCCTCGCCGCCGGTAGCGAGGATGGCATCCTCCACATCGCTGTCCGCCATCGGTGCGGGCTGGCTGGCGGCAGATGCCGCCGTCTGCTCCGGCTTCGTCTCGCTCTCAGTCAGGCCGGTGAGATACCAGCTGCCGCTCTGACGGCTGAAGAGGTAGTCCATATACTTGGTCGGCGTGTCCGAATTTGTGACGAGGATGCTGTCGTCCGCGTTCTGGGTGGGGATGTAGCCCACGGTGACGTGGAGAAGGCCGCCCTTTTTGAACAGTTTGGTGACGGTGGCACGGTAGCTGCCCACGCCGCCGGTGATGGGGATCTTGTAGCACTGGGTGGCGTCGTCGAACTCGATGGTCATATCCTCCATCTCGAAGGTCTTGTGGGTCATGCGGAAGCTGGGGCCGACAAGCTTTGCGAGGTAGGCGTCCACGTCCACCGAGGGGATGAGCAGCTGCTCGGTATCGGGGTCGGTGTTGTAGCCGTCGAAGCCGCCCTGGGTCTCCTGGATGCTGTACACACAGCCCCAGACAGCGGCCTCGCGGAGGGTCAGGTCGTCGATGTTCTCGATGCCCTCAAACGGCACGGGGTCGAACAGCACCAGACCTTCCAGCTTGTCCTCGTATTCCTGCTTCTGGGCCGTATCGTCAAACAGCTTTGCCACGGCGTCCACGCCTGCGTGCAGCACGGTCAGCACGCCGATGAGCACCAGCACCGCGATGACCAGCCCGAGGGCCTGCCGACCGCGGCGGCGGTGGAGCCGGGCGTGTTCTTCCGGGGTCATTTCTATCTTCATATCGTTATCGTCTCCTGCGTTGTTTCACTTTTCAGATAAAAACAGTATACCACAATCATGGGCAGGGTGCAAAACCCTGCCCGTGTTATTTTGGTGAAACTGGCCCAAAAGCTGTTTTCATAGCCAGAGTATGCCGGGTGGGTGAGGCTTTTCGCCGGCAGACAAGGCGATTTTCCGCAGCAATCCTGGGCGGATTGCAAGGGAAAGCAACGCAGTATGCCAGCGAAAAGACCGCCTAGACGGTGTGCAATGGTTATGAAAACAGCTTCTTATTCCCAGTTCTTCCAGATGTCGGGCTGGTAGCCGACGGTGGCCTGACGGCCATTGCGGACGATGGGGGTGCGGAACAGCTGCTGGTTCTCGAAGAGCTTGTCTTCCTTCTGCCAGTCCACCAGCGCGTCCAGCAGAGCGAGGGTCTGCTTGTCCTTGGCGTTGGGATTTACCAGCGCCTGCCAGCCGCCCAGAGCGCGGGACACGTTCTCGAATTCGCCCCGGCTCATCTCTTTTTCTTTCAAATCGATCATCTGGAACTTGATGCCGCGCTCCTTGAAATAGCGCTGAGCCTTTTTGGTATCGAAGCACTTGGTGGTGCCGAATATCTGGATGTTCATGGTCTTGCCCTCCTGTTCATTCTGCTCTATTGTAACATATCTGCGCCCGAAAGCCTATAGCATATTTTCTGCTCCGCCGGGCCACACTGCTCTCAGCGCCTTTTTCTCATTTTGAATGGAGGTAGTACCAACATGAAAGCATTCGTAGACCCTGAACTCTGCATCGGCTGCACCCAGTGTGCCGGGCTCTGCCCCGAGGTATACCAGATGGAGGGGACTCTGGCCGTCGCCATCCCCGGCGACATTCCGCCCGACCAGGTGCCGCTGGCCGTGGACGCCGCCAATGCCTGCCCGGTGAGCGCGATAAGGGTGGAGTAACCCTCTCAGTCACGCCTGCGGCGTGACAGCTCCCCCAGAGGGGGAGCCCTTGGCAGGCCGGGCCACTTTCGCCTGACTGCTGAAGTATCATATTCCGCAAAAGATAGTGCCCTGCTATAGAGGACAGCTGCTTCAGAACAGACATTCATTGTCAAGCAGCTGTTGACCTTGGTAGCAGGGCACTCCTGTTTTAGGAACATACAGACTTTGCTCGTCCAGACAAAGCCTGACCGACACGCCAGTGGCTCTCCCTTTGGGAGCAACAGCGACGACCGCCGCCAGCGGCGGAAACAGGGAGGAGCTGTTGGGACAGCGGCCAGCAGGATGCAAGCGGCAGCGAAGCAGACGCTGGGTGCCGCAACCCGGCCTTGGCGCGAAGCGCCTGAGAGGGCATCAGCAATGCCCAAATCCGCAGTTGGGCCAGTGGCACTCGGCGCAGCCAAGGCAGAGACCGCCCTCGCCCAGACGGGCAATATCCTCGGCGGTGATGGCATCGTCGGCCAGCAGACGGGGCAGCAGCAGGTCAAAGATGGTGCGCTTGGCGTACATGACGCAGCCGGGCAGACCGCAGACCGGCACACCGTCCAGATAGCTCACGAGGAACATGGCACCCGGCAGCACCGGTGCGCCGTAGGTGACGATGTCCGCGCCGGTATTTCGGATGGCCAGCGGGGTGCGGTCGTCGGGGTCCACGCTCATGCCGCCGGTGGTGAAGATGAGCTCACAGCCCACCTCTTTCGCTTCCAGAATGGCGGCGGTGATGCCCGCCGGGTCGTCGTCGCAGACCTTGTGGAAGGTCATCTCACAGCCGTATTCGGCCAGCTTGCCCACGAGGATGGGGGTGAACTTATCCTCGATGCGGCCCTTGAACACCTCGCTGCCGGTGGTGATGACGGCAAACTTCTTGGCCTGCATGGGCAGCACGTTCAGGATAGGCTCACTGCCTGCGGCAGCCTGCATGGCGTCCATCTTCTCCTGTTCGATGACCAGCGGGATGATGCGGGTGCCGGCCAGCTTCTGGCCCTTTTTCACGGGCAGGTCGCCGTGGATGGTGGCGATCATCATCTGGGGCGTGCGGTTCACGGCCAGCAGGGCTTCGCGGTTGATCTTCAGCAGGCCGTCGCAGTCGGCGATGAGCTCGATTTTTCCCTCCTTCGGCTCGGTGCCGTGGATGTTCCTGCCCGCAGCGGCCTTGTACAGCAGCGCGGCGGCTTCGTCCTCGTGGAGGATGCCGGGCTTCTTCTCCCAGACGTAGAGGTTTTCTTTGCCGATGGAGAGCAGCACGGGGATGTCCTCGGGCTGGATGATATGGCCCTTGCGGAAACGTGCGCCCTTGAACTCGCCGGGAATGATTTGGGTAATGTCGTGGCAGAGCACCTGGCCTGCCGCGTCTTCGGTACGAATCAGTTTCATATCTGTCTTCTCCTTACAGGCCCGGCATCTGGGCAACGAGCCAGTCGGCCAGAGCCTGCGCATCTTCCAATCCAAAATCTGCCCCCGGAATGTCTCCCACCACCGCCAGCGGCTGGAAAGACACCGGTGTGTCCGAAATTTCTTTGCGGACAACTTCGATTTTCGGCCAGCCGCTGTCCTTGAAGCCTTCCAGCAGCACCAGATCATAGCCGTGGCGCTCGAAGAGCGCCAGCAAGTCCTGCTCCGTCAGGCGGAACATCTCGGTCAGCAGATAGCGCTGGCCGGAGTAGACCGCCACCCCCTCGGCCCCCGCTTCCCGCAGACGGTAGCTGTCGGTGCCGGGGACATCGGGCGTAAAATCGTGGCCGTCGTGCTTGATAATGCCCACTTTCAGCCCCCGGCTGCGCAGGGCAGGCAGAAGCTTTTCCAGCAGCGTCGTCTTGCCGCTGTTGTGCAGGCCGCTGACGGCCAGCACCGCCGGGCGCTTGAGTTCGATCTCCTGGGCCAGAGCCTCTTTCTGTTCACTGTACAAAACTGAGCACCTCCACTTCTTCGCCCGGAGTCACCGGGCCGCTGCCCGCGGGCAGTTCAACGAGACAGTTGCAGCCGATCATGGCAGAAAGGCTGCCGGACGAGTGGGCTTCGGCGTTGCCCTCGCCGGGGATGGTCACGCTGCCGCCCATGGCCTTTGCCCGCAGATAGCGGTTCCCCTTGCTGGACTTCGAGAAGCCCGTGGTCAGGGTGCGGGTGGTGCGGGGAAGGATGCAGCTTTCCTCGCAGCGCCCCGCCGCCCGCAAAAGAGCCGGGATGGCGTATTGTTCCAGCGTGGCGGCGGCGGCAAAGGGGTTGCCGGAGAGACAGAACACCAGCTTGCCGTCAATTTTTCCGGCCAGCATGGGGCTTCCGGGCTTCTGGGCCACGCCTGCAAAGAGGATGTCCGCATTCAGCTGTTCCAGCACAGCGGGCAGATAGTCTTTCTGCCCCACCGAGACGCCGCCGCTGGTGATGACGGCATCGAACTCCGCCAGCAGTTCCCGCATCTCACGGGCGATCTCCTCCGGGTCGTCAGAGCAGTGCCGACGGTTTACCGCAAAGCCCAGCTGCCGCAGGCGGGGGGCGTTCTGGACGCCGTTGGCGTCGTAAATTTTGCCGGGCGTCCAAGCCTCGCCCGGAGCTAAAAGCTCGCTTCCGGTGGCCAGAACGCCCACGGTCAGCGTCTTGTAAACGGGGACTTCAGCGTATCCCTGCCCGGCCAGCACGCCGAGATGGGCGGGGGAGAGTACCGTACCGGCCTCAGCGATGACAGCACCGGCGGCGATGTCTCCGCCCCGGAATACCACGTTCTGCTGGGGCTTCATGGCGGCATAGAGCTGTACCGTCTCCTCGCCGCTGTCGGTCAGCTCCTGCATCAGCACACAGTCTGCGCCCTCGGGCAGGGGTGCGCCGGTCATGATGCGGGCCGCACAGCCCACAGGCAGGGGCGAAGCGGGGGCATCTCCGGCGTAGAGCTTCATGGTCACGGGCAGGGTGACGGGTGTTTCGCGGCTGGCACCGGCGGCGTCGACACTGTGCAGGGCGTAGCCGTCGAAGGGGCTGCGGTCAAAGGGCGGCTGGTCCATCCGGGCCGAAAGCGTCCCGGCGGCAATGCGGCCGCCCGCTTCGTCCAGCGGGACGGTCTCCGTCTCCGGCCTCGGCAGAGCCGCAGCGGCATCCAGCACGCGGCGCAGCGCCTCAGAGGGCGCGCAGAAAGGCTGTTTCATAAAAAATCCTCCAAATGCCCGGCCACACCCGGTCTGCTATGGCTCAGGCAGGGCGCAGCGGGGATCCATATAAAAAGGCAGGTTAAAAAGAAGCGGAGACGTCTTGATGAAAAATCAAAACGCCTCCGCAGAATATCCGCACATTCCGGCAAAGGGCAGCTTGCAGACTGCCCTGCCGATGGCGGCTCTCCGCTCCCTGCCGCTCTTGCAGTGGCGGCAGAGCATGAAAAGCCCCTGTGTGGATGGGAGGAGTTCTTTTTTTCAAATTGCAGCGTTTCTTCTGCGGGAAGGCGGCCGGGTTTCCCCTGCCACCCTTGAATGCCGGCGTTGGCCCTTAGCATTGCGGCGCGGTGTCCTGCCCCCTGCGGGGTTTAGACAGCCTTGCTCAAAGAAGCTCTTGTACCCTATTCAATTGTGTATGATCTTTTAGTCGCAGAAATCATCCACGTCGCTGATGGCTTTTGCATAGCGGCGGGTGAGGTGCTGGGTGGAGAAGAGGAACCGCTCGTTCTGGTTGTTGGTCAGCTCCTCGATGTCGGCGTACTCCGGCTTGCCCTGCATGGACTGCCACGTCTGCTCGATGGCTTCCTCTGTCAGATCGTAGGGCGAGCGGCGGAAGTACCGCAGCGGGGTGGCGCTGGGGTAGACGCGGGCGTTGAACCGCACCATCTCGGCCACCATGGCGCAGAGGTCCTTGTCCTCGATGAGCTGCGCGATCATGGCGTAGTTGTCGCTCATGTTGGCGCTGGAGTAGTAGTAGGCATCCTTTGCGCCGGCGCGGGACACGATATCTGCGCACTGGGGGTCTTCCGGCATCTGGGCCAGAAGCTCATCGGCGTTTTCCACCTCGCTCACCAGCAGGGCGTGGGATGTGACCAGCGCCGCCGCCGAGCGGGAGCGGATGTAACCCGCCAGCTCCTGTGCCGGGGTCAACTTGGGCAGCTCCGGCGCGGTGACGGTGGGCTGGTCGGCGTAGGGGTCGCCCTCTGCCTCCGGCGCAGCGGCCAGAAAATCCAGCAGCTGTTTTTTTTCGGCGGCGTCCGGTGCAGCCGTCTCTTCGGGAGCGGGCTGTGCCTCGGCCTGCTTTGCGGCCAGAGCATCCGTCTCCTTCTGCACGGCGGCAATGACGTCCTCGCCGAGCTTTGCGGCGCTGCCGTCGAACATACTGCCCGTTTCCTTCAGGCGGCGGGCAGTCTCGCTGGCCGCGTCGATGTCAAAGACCTCGGCCTTCGGCTTCTTTTTCGCGGCCATCTCTGCCTTCTGCAGGTCGAGGATGACCTGCTCAGGGTCGGAGGCGGCGTCCACCGTGGTGGTATAACCGGGTTTGCGTCTGCCAAACAGCATGATAGTTCCTCTCGTTTCTGTGAAGTTGTTTTTGTAAGCAGAGTGCATCGAACGGCAAAAAGACCGTTCGGGCGGTGTGCAATGCTTATGAAAACGGCTTCTTAATTACTGGGCAGCAGTCTCCTCAGCGGGAGTCTGGGCGTAGATGCCGCGTGCTTCCAGATCGTCGGCCATATCGCCGAGGTCGAACTTCTCCAGCGTCTCGCGGGTCGGCACACCGGTGGTCTTGTCCCAGCCGAAGATGTCATAGAACAGGTCTTTTGCCTTCTCCATGTCGGCGCGGTCCAGCTTGGTGGTGCCTTCCTCGAATGCCTTGAAGTCGGGTTCCTTGTCGAAGACCCAGTCGCAGATGGCGTCGTGCTCCTGACGGAGGTTTGCGCTGCCGCAGTTCTTCTGGAAGCTGATGGCGGTCATGGCGCGCAGCATCTGGGTGATGCGCTCGCCTGCCTCCTGCAGACCGGCCTGGGTGTAGGTCTCGCCGGTGACGGCGGTCATGAAATCTGCCTGCAGGTCCAGATCGCCGTGGTAGGCCCGCTCCTTGGAGGGAGACTGGGTCATGGGCCACATCCAGTTGCAGAGGGTGGCAGAGTCGTGGAAGTTCTTATCGTTGACGCAGTAAGCGGCCAGCTTTGCCTTGTTTTCGTTGATGGGCGTGTAGGCCTTGGCCTTGTCGTAGCAGCCCTCGCCGAAGAAGTCCTCCATGACCTTTTTGGTCACCTCGTAGGGTGCGCCGGAGCCGGTCTCGCAGACGATCTCGTGGATCATGCAGTCACGGTTGTAGACGAGGTTGTACAGCATACCCACCTGCCATGCCTCAGCAGGGCCGTGGTGGTTGGGGAAGCCGTTGTAGATCAGGTTGGAGTTGGTGGCACCATCGTCGCGGTCCAGCCAGCTCTTGGGCAGGCCGAACTTCTCCATCATGGCCAGGGTGCCCTTGGCGATCACGGACAGGTCGCCCTCACCGTAAGCCATGCGGCGGATCAGCTCAACCTCCCAGCGGGGATCGCCAGCCTTCTCCCACTCCCAGGGCAGAGAGTCGTACTCAGCCTCGCTGATGTACTTGGTGGCCTCTTCGCGCGGCATCCGCAGGATCCACAGCAGGTCGCGGTTCAGGTTGCCGTAGTTGTCCCACAGGCCCATATCGTCCACAGCATGAGACCATGCCAGGTTGATGACCATGGTGCCGTCGCCTTCGTACTTGAAATCGTGCACGCCGTCCGGATAGACGCGGGTGCCGTACAGCACGGGCATACAGGTGTTGGAGTTGTGGGTGGGCAGGTCGTAATCGGCCAGCGGATCCACATCGTACTCAGTGTAGCAGCGGATGGGGCAGGAGGAGCAGCCGCCGTTCTTCACAGTGTACTCGGCAGCCGGAGCGCCGAAGTCGAAGTAACCCTTGAAGCAGCGCAGAGCCACCTTGTTGATATCGTTGTAGGGCTGCTCGCCGGTATCCACGGGGCCGCCGGGAGCCTTTTTCCACATACGGCCGGGAGCGCCGGACCAGCGGTTCTTGCCGGAGGTAGCGCTGTACTCTGCCCAGCTCTGGGGCTGTGCGGGCACGTTGTGGTTGTTGTTGCCGCCGATCAGGTTGCCCATCATGTAGTTGGAGAGCTCCAGCACCTTCTTGGGGTCAGCCACCTTGACGCTGCCGGTGCCGCGGATGGCCAGGCCTTTCAGTTTCTTGTTGCCCATGGCAGCGCCCAGACCGGCACCGCCGGAGTTGCCGAAGCTGGTGTTCAGGGTGGAGTAATCCACCAGATTCTCACCGGCGGGGCCGATGGAAGCAGTCTCGAACTCACGGCCGTTCTGCTCCACCATCCACTTGTTGGCAGCAAAGGTACCCTTGCCCCAGATCTCGCTTGCGTCCTCCAGAGAGACCTCGCCGTCCTCGATGCGCAGGTAGACGGGCTTTTCGGAGATGCCGCTGACAACGATGCCATCGTAACCGGCATACTTCAGCATGGAGCCGATGTGGCCGCCCATGTGTGCATCGATGATGGAGTGGCCCTTGGACCAGGTAGAACGGAAGGTCACGTTCATACGGCCGGAGCAGGGCACGCCGGCACCGGTCAGGGGGCCGACACCAAAGATGACCAGAGCCTTCTCGTCATAGGGGTCCAGCTCCATGGGAGCTTCCTCGTACATAATGCGGTAGGCCATGCCCATACCGCCGATATATTTATGGTATTTTGCGTCGTCCTGGGTGGTGATCTCACCGGTGGTCAGGTTGACGCGCAGGATCTTGCCTGCCCAGCCATAGGTTTCAGCCATTGTTGTTCCTCCTTACAGATCCTTGTAAGCAGCCTGTGCTGCGCTGGTAACGGCATCCCAGTCCACGATGGACAGAGCGCCGGACGGGCAGCCCGCCACGCAGGCACCGCAGGCGATGCACTTGGAGGACTTGCCGGTCTCGGGGTTGACGGTGGGCATGTGCCAGGGGCAGGCCTCCACGCAGGCACCGCAGCCGATGCACTTGTCGGTATCGACCACGCGGATGCCCTGCTCATTGGTGATAATGGCCTTCTGGGGGCATGCGTTGCCGCAGGCGGGATCCTCACACTGGCGGCAGGTATCCGGGAAGTAGACAAAGCAGTTGTCGGTGCCGGACAGCAGACCGTTGCCGTCACCGTCCAGATTCAGGCGGCGCTGGATCTTGACACGGCTGATGTAGGAAGAGCACACGCCGTCGTTGGTCAGGGTGCAGTTGATCTCGCACCGCTGGCAGCCGGTGCACAGGTCAGCATTGACCACCAGCAGACCCTGGGGCAGTGCCCAGGTCGCCACAGCACCGGCGTCCACCTGCTTCTGAGAGCAGCCAAAGAGGGACAGCATAGATGCGGAAAGGGTGAGTCCTGCAAGGCTCTTGCCCGAGATCTTCATAAATTGGCGGCGGGTCATGTCAGCCGTCAGAAAATCAGTTTTTGCCATAGGTTTCCATTCCTCCGTGAGGTCACTCTGCGCAGAGCACCTCGGTTACATAGAAATAAGAGTTGTTGACGATGTCCGTGACCGCCGTGGACGTAATGGTTGCACCGGAAAGCGCATCCACCTGGGTCATGTCAGCGCTGACCGTATCGGCCGCACTGCCCTGGGTGGTCAGATCAGCGGCCTGCAGCTTGTACTCGGCCTGCTTTTCAGCGGACCAGTCTGCATAAGGCACTGCCTGTTTCTCGCCGTCCTGCGCGCTCTTGCTCAGACACGCCGCGTACAGCTTGCGCCGTGCCACAGCCTCAGCACTGTTGTCCATCGGGGGGATGAGCGCGTCGTCCATCGGCTGGCCGTTCAGAGCCGAGAGGGTCAGCCCGGCTTCATACATCTTCCGGGTAGCCTCGGCCTCCGGGGAGGTATCGCCCGCACGCCATGCGGCGGGGTCGAAGGCCTCAGCGGGGGCAGCGTCGGTCCCGGCGCTGCCTGCGGCAGCAAAAGCCGTGCCGGTGGCCGGGTCGGTCACAGTGTAGCTCTTGCCTGCCAGCGTGAAGGGAGCTGCGCCCTGGTACTGGGCCGTGAACTCCGGGTTCTCACACTGAGCACCCAGGCTGTCGGTCTCGGCCTGTGCCAGGATCTTCACATCCAGCACATTGCCGTCGCGGTCCAGCGTCACACCGGCCTGCACCTCGCTCTGGAAGCCCTGCTTGCTGCCCACCACATAATACGTGGTGTCATCCAGCTGGTACACCGCGCTCACACCATAGGTGGCAGCGTCGGCATCTGCCAGCGGCAGGGCCGTTCCGGCCACCGTGGTGCGGCTGTGCATCAGCCCGCCAAGGCCAAGCGCCATGGCAAGCGTTGCCGCACCCATGGCCGCATAGCCGGGCAGCCGCCTGCGCCACAAGGACTGCGGCGCATGATTTGCCTGCTTCAATTGTATCACCTGCCTGTTTGATTCAGCTGTGCCCGGAACTCCCGGGCACGAAAACAGCCGTTCCACCTGCTGCAACAGTGCGGAACGGTTTCTTCGTTATAAGAATAACACCTTTTCCATCGGTTAGTCAACGCATACGCACAAACAATGCCCTACAATTGCTCTCAAAAGCTCTTGCCTCTTGGTGAAATCATTTCTTTTGCCGGATAAACAGTTTCAATCCATATTCCTCTGCCAGCTCCAGCGACTGTACCGTGGGCATACTCTTGCTCACCAGCGCGGGCACACCGGCCCGGATGGCCTTGCGCACCATATCCACCGGCACCCGGCCGCTGGTAAAAAGCACACACTCCGCCAGCGGCACACCCTCTGCCAGGGCGCAGCCCACGGCCTTGTCCAGCGCGTTGTGGCGGCCCAGATCCTCGCACCGGTACAAGATCCTGCCCGCACGCAGCAGCAGGCAGCTGTGCACGGCATGGGTGGCGCGGTAGAGCGGCAGGCCCTGCCCCATGGCATCGGCCAGCGCATCCACCCATGCGGCGGGGATCTCCCGCTGGGGCACCGGAGCCAGCGGCCGGCCACCGGACCCGGGCGGCGCCAGCCGCACCGGGCTGGCCAACGTCAGGTTATCGGTGCAGCAGCTGGGCACCTCCTGCCCGGCCTGTTCCGCTGCCGCCAGCGGGTGGCGCAGCTGAACGCTTATCTTGAGGCCCTGCGCGCAGACGGCCACCCGCTCCACCTCGTCAGCGGCGGTGATCCAGCCCTCGGTCAGCAGGCGGCCCAGCGCCAGCTGCGGCAGCAGCTCCGGCGTGCAGACCACCCGGAAGGCTGGCTGTTCGTTGACCAGAATGGCCGCGGCGTGCTCTGCCGCCAGTGTCCGCTCGGTGCCATCGGGCATCCGGACGCTCTCTGCCCCCGGTGCTGCACCGAATTGATCCATGATCTGCATTGGGTGTTCCTCCCCTGTCTGTTTTACTCTGCCCCTATTGTAACACGCTTTTGCTCCGCTGAAAAGCGCCTGTGCCCTCTGGAACAAACTGTCGATCCGTGTCGTTTCCATTTTTCCCGGCTTTGTGATATACTACTGTAAAATGACAGAACCATATCCCAGTACCGAGGTGGAATCCAAATTGAAGCATCTCTTCCGCTCCCTCACGCGGGCATGCCGGGCCTACAAGGACACCCGGAACCATGCCCTGACCCTGCTGCACCGGGCCTCCGCTGCCGTTCTGACAGCCGTGCTGGTGTACAAAGCCCTGACCTATCTTTTGTTTCTGCCCGCCATGAATGGCATCTGGTCGCTGACACTGCGCTGTTCGCCGGTGAACTACCTGACCAACAACAACGCGCATCAGATCTTTACTTCACCGACCATTTTAGGCGGGATCGTGCTCATCGTCCTTCTGGCGGCGTTCTGGAACCTGTACGGCTTTTCCATCCTTCTGCACGGGTTTGCGCTGGCCCGCCGGGGCGAAACACTGCGTCCTTTTTCCCTGTTCGTCCGGTCGCTGGGGGATATCCGCCACGTCCTGCTCCCCAAGAACTGGCCCATCCTGCTTTACTGCGCCCTGCTCATCCCCTTTACCGATGTATTCGTGACTTACAACTATATCTCTCAGTTGGCTGTGCCGGAGTACATCCTTGGGCTTGTCCGGGCAAAGCCGCTCTATCTGGTGCTTTTTCTTCTCATTCTGGGTGCGGCGTTCCTGTCCACCCTGTTCTGGGTCCTGGTGCTCCCCCTCTTTACGCTGGAACGCAAAAACCTGTGGGAAGCCGTTCAGGAGAGCGCAGCCCATGTCAAAACACAGCTGCCCCGGCTGGCCGGTGTGCTGCTGCGGTGGAACCTCAGTGCGCTGGTCCGGTCTGTTCTGGTCTTTTTCGGAGCTTCCCTGCTGGTTTACAGCGTGGCAGCGCTGATCGGCCTGCGGAGCACCCGCGCCATGCTGCTGCTCGCCCGTGCGCTGTATCTGTTGGAGATTCCCTTCTTCGGCTTTTTGCTGGATTGCAAGGTCACCACGGCCCAGTGCACCATCATCGCATTCCTCTACAATTGCTGCCGTGACTGCCCGCCGGAAGAGCTGCCGGAGGGCAAACCGCACCGCTTTGGCGGCTGGCCCCTGCTCACCGCTGCGGTGGCCGGTGTCACGCTGGTCACCGGGCTGATGGCCGTCTACCTCTATGCCCTGCCCCAGGACGATGCCCTGCTCACCGCCGTAGGCGGCGTGACCCCGCTGGTCACCTTCCACCGGGGCGACTGCACCGTAGCCCCGGAAAACACCCTTCCCGCCTTCCGGTCGGCCATCCTCAAGGGCGGCGACCGCATCGAGCTGGATGTGCAGATGACCAGTGACGGCGTGGTCGTGGTGACCCACGATTCAAACCTGAAACGCTGTACCGGCAAAAACGCAAAGGTCTATGATCTGACCTATGCCGAGGTGGCACAGCTGGACGCGGGCCGCTGGTTCAGCAGCCGCTTTGCCGACACCCGGATCCCCACCCTGGAACAGGTGCTGCAGCTCTGCCGGGGCCGCATCGGCCTGAACGTTGAGATCAAGCCCAACGCCTCCACCCCTGCTCTGGAGGCTGAGACCGTACGCCTGCTGCGGGAATACGGCTTCGACAGCTCCAACTGCGTCATCACCTCACAGAGCTACGAGACCCTGCACAAGGTCAAGGCGCTGGCCCCTGAGTACCCCACCGGCTACATTCTGGCTCTGGGCGTAGGCAACTACTACGACCTGCCCGATGCCGACTTTTTCAGCGTGGAGACCACCTTTATCACCTCCGGCATGGTCAACGCCGTCCATCTGCGGGGCAAGACCGTCTCTGCCTGGACCATCGACCGCGAAAAGGTCGCCACCCACATGCTGGAGCTGGGCGTGGACGACCTCATCACCGACAAGCCCGACATGGTGCAGGACCTGCTGGCCCGGAATCAGCAGGTGGACGACAGTCTGATCGACTTCCGTGACCTGCTCAACGCCCTGCTCCACCCGGAGCAGTCTGCCGACTCCTCCGATGACGCGGAGGAGACCATCACCGATGCCGTGGAAGACCCGGAGGAGTTCGTGGACGCGGCGTAACACAGTCCCCTCTTTCTTGCGGCATCATTGAACCAACGGTCTGTAAAAGCAAAACATCCCCGCACGGCCTGCCGAAACAGGAAGTGCGGGGATGCCTTTTTGTTCAGAGGAATGGGTTATAGAACCTTCCAAAGCGGATGGTCACGGTCAGGCTGATGAGCAGCAGAACCACGCCCACGCCCAGGGCAACGAAGTCCCGCCGGGCAAAGGGGCGCTGGGTATACCAGGTGCGCTTGCTGTTCTTGCCGAAGCCGCGCAGCTCCATCGCATTGGAAATGGTGTCGATGCGGTTCAGACTTGTCAGGATGAGCGGCAGCAGGATGTTGACAGAGTTCTTCATCCGCTTGAAGAAAGGCTCCTTTTTGCCCAGCTCCACGCCGCGGGCCTGCTGAGCCTGGCTGATGCTGTGGTAGTCGCGCTGGATATCGGGGATGTAGCGCAGGGCAATGGCCACCGAATATCCAACCTTATACGAGATGCCGATGCTGTTCAGGCTGGCAGCAAACTCGCTGGGGTCGGTGGCAGAGATGAAGAGGATGGCCACCGGCAGGGCCACAAAATATTTCAGGCTGATGTTGACCATGTAGAACAGCTGTTCCGCTGTCAGGTCATACCGCCAGAACAGGTGGCAGAGCACCGTGCGGGTGCCGTACAGGGTGGTACCCTGATTGGGATCGAACAGGAAGATGAACAGGTTGTTCAGCAGCAGGAACACCAGCATGAAGGTCATCATAAACCGGACTTCCCGGAATTTGATCCGGCTCAGCCTGAAGGCCAGCAGGCTGACCACCAACAGGCCCAGCAGCACCCAGGTGTTGTAGGTGATCATGCTGGCAAAGGTAAACAACAGGAAGAACGCCAGCTTGGTGGTTCCGGTCATCTTATGGATGACGCTCTCCCGGGGGAGATAATTCAAAACGGTCTTAGCAGCCACCCTCTCTCACCTCCCGGTCCTGCTCAATAAATCTCTCTACAAATTCCTGCGCGGGCGCAATGCCGCAGCGGTTGGCCAGCGTGTACAGGCTGGTCTCCTTCAGGGCCGCCTGCTCCACCAGCGCGGGGTCACACAGAACGGCGGCCGCAGTGCGGTCGGCAATGAGCCGTCCGTCGCAGAACACCAGCGCGCGGCGGGTGTATTCCAGCATCAGGTGCATGTCATGGGTGATCATCACCACCGTCACGCCCCGGGCATTCAGGCCCCGCAGGAACTCCATGATGTCGGTATAGTGCCGGAAATCCTGCCCGGCGGTGGGCTCATCCAGAAGGATGAGCTCCGGGTCGAGCACCAGCACGCTGGCAATGGTCACCCGCTTTTTCTGGCCGAAGCTCAGTGCAGAAATGGGCCAGTTCCGGAAGGGATATAGGCCGCAGACCCTGAGGGTCGCCTCCACCTTTTCCCGGATCTGCTCCTCGGTCAGGCCGGAGCGCTGCAGGCCCAGAGCCACCTCATCGTAGATCATGGTCTTGGAGATCATCTGGTTGGGGTTCTGCATCACATAGCCAATGTGCTGGGCGCGGCGGCGGATGTTCTCCTCAGCCAGCGGCTTGCCGTTCAGGAAGATCTCGCCCGCATCCGGGGTCTCGAAGCCGCAGATGAGCTTGGAGAGGGTGGATTTGCCCGCGCCGTTCCGGCCCACGATGCTCACCATCTCCCCCTTGCCGATCGAGAAGCTGACATCCCGCAGGGTCTGCTGGCCCTTCTGATAACCAAAGCTCAGGCCCTTTACCTCCAGCAGCGACTCCCGTTCCGGCTGCGCGGCGGGCCGGGGCCGGGCCGTGAACCAGTCCCGGAGCTTCTGGGTGTCGGTATCGTCCAGCACAAGGCTGTCCACATGGGCGGGGTGCTTGTCCGGAGTGATATCCACCCCGGCATAGCGCAGAGCCGTGACATACAGCGGCTCCCGGATGCCGTTTTCCGCCAGTAGGCTGCCCGAGAGCAGCTCGTCCGGGCGCAGGTCTGCCAGAATGGTGCCGCCGTTCACCAGCACGATGCGGTCCACATTCCGCCAGAGCACATCCTCCAGCCGGTGCTCGATGATGAGCACTGTGGTGTCCGTCTTTTTCTGGATCTCGTCGATCAGCTCAATGGCCTGCTTGCCGGTGGCGGGGTCGAGGTTGGCCAGCGGCTCATCGAAGAGCAGGATCTTGACCTGATCCACCATCACGCCCGCCAGGCTCACCCGCTGCTTCTGCCCGCCCGAAAGCTCGTGCGGTGCATAGCCGAGATGGTTCTCGATGCCCACCAGCTCGGCGGCATGGCGGGTGATGGCGTGCATCTCATCCTGCGGGGTGCAGCTGTTTTCCAGTGCAAAGGCAATGTCCTCGCCCACGGTCAGCCCGATGAACTGGCCGTCCGGGTCCTGCAGCACCGTGCCCACATGGGCCGAAAGCTCGAAGAGGCTGCTGTGGGGCGCATCCACACCGTCTACGGTCAGGGTGCCGGTGCACGCGCCGGGGTTGGAAAACGGGTTCAGCCCGTTGATGCACCCCGCCAGCGTGCTCTTGCCGCTGCCGGAGGGGCCCGCAATGAGCACCCGCTCCCCCGGGCAGATCTCCAGATTGATATCGGTCAGGGTGGGGCGCTTCTGGGCGCGGTACTGGAAGGAAAAGTTGCGGAATGAGATGATGGGTTTACGTTCTGCCATGGGTGTGGTACCTCAGCTGTTCATCAAAAAAGCCTTTCCAACGGGCCGGACGGCGCAGATGGAAAGGCCGGGTTTCATGCGGGGATCACTCCTGATCCAGAGAGCCCTTCTTGGCGATGGTTCTGGTGTAAGCCAGCACCAGCAGGCCGCCCACCACCACAGCGGTGATACTGTTGGACACTGCGGCAAATGCACCCTGTGCAAACACCTTCTTGACGGGCTCGGCGTAGATGGCAATATCCAGCACGGGGGCCACCAGGATCCAGGCCAGCAGATGGGCCACGATATTGGCCAGCGCAAAGAAAGCCACCTGCTTCTTGCTGAACTCGCCTTCCTGCAGGTTCAGCTTCTTGGAGAACAGGCCCACCACAACGCCCACAAAGGCGGAGGCGATGACCCAGCTCCACCAGGGGCTGCCGCCCCAGGACAGGTCGATGAGGGTGTGGCCGATGAAGCCGATCAGGCCGCCGGCCACGGGGCCGTACATGGCAGCCAGCAGGGCCAGAACGGCATACTGCAGGCTGATGTTGGTGTTGGGCACCGGGCTGGGAATGGCCACAAAACGTCCCAGAACAAAGAACAATGCCGCGCCGATACCGACAGCGACAACGGGCTTGATGCTGCTGTTGTTATTTTTCATATTCTCTCTCCTCTTTTATTCCGCGGATGCGGGGTTTCTTGCAAGGCACCGTTAGTATACGACACCCTCTTGAGCCTTGTCAATGGACAATCCGCCCGCTTTGCAGAAAAAAGGCTGCTTTCCTGCATTTGGGCGCGAATGCCTTCCCGCCCTGTACAACAAAAAAGAGCACCCGCGCCTGCCGGAGCGGATGCCCTGTGAATGCTGATTCGGTTTTGGCCCAAACCTTAGTTCTTAGCGGTCAGGCTGAAGGTGCTCAGGGTCTGGAAGGTGGTCACGATAACATTGATGTTGTTGACGATGGAGCTGCCTGCGGAGAACACGCGGGCGATGTAGTTGAACAGCTTGCCAACGTTCAGGAACACGTCCCAAGCGGTAGCCTCGGTGGTTGCGCCACCCTGCAGGTACACCATTTCGTTCTCATCGATCGCAGCAAAGCTAGCGGGCATTTTGATCTCATTGTTCATCATAACGGGGATTCCTCTCTTTCAAATCAATCTATACTTACCGTCTGCACCAAACCAAGTGCACCGGCACCAGAACCAGACCGTGGTTCCTCCGACAGGAACGGGCAGGGGCACGAGTTCCGCATTCCCTCCGGAATTGTTCCCATATATAGGTTATACGATAAATATTCGGATTTGTCAATCGAATTTCCGGAATTTTTACCATTCTGAGCCAAAAGTGGATACCCACAACGCGGAACACCTGCCATTTCGACAGCTTTCCACAAAATATCCGCTGCCGCACGATCCCCGGGCACGAAAAACGCCTTCGTCTGCACGGCAGCACACAGATCCGTTCCACCCTGCGGCATTTCCCGGGCAAAAATCCGGCAAAAAATGCCCCCGCGCCCCCTACACAAACCGGAGCGGTTGTGCTATGATAAGGCTGAAAAATCGGTTTGGCAAAGCCAACCGCAAGGAGATGTCTTGGATGTCTGATCTGATGGAAACATTACGGCAGGAGGGCATCAGCCCCGACCTGCTGCGCGCTGTGGAAGATTACCGCGCCGCCCACGCTCTGCCCGAGGCCCTGCGCCCCCGCATCCCCGTTTCCGGCTTTACCTATTATGGCCGGGAGGTCTGGGAGCAGGCACTGGCGGCCCTGCTCTGCGGCGAGAACCTGCTGCTGGCTGGCGGCAAGGCCACCGGCAAAAATGTGCTGGCTGAAAATCTGGCCGCCGCTTTTGGCCGCCCCGCATGGGACATCTCGTTCCATGTGAACATGGATGCAGCCTCCCTCATCGGCATGGACACCTTTGAGGGCGGTGCCGTCAAATTCCGGCCCGGCCCGGTCTACCGCTGTGCTCAGTGCGGCGGCTTTGGCGTGCTGGATGAGATCAACATGGCAAAGAACGAGGCGCTGGCTGTCCTCCACGCGGTGCTGGATTTCCGCCGCGCCATCGATGTGCCCGGCTACGAGCGCATCCCGCTGGCCGAAGAGACCCGCTTCATCGCCACCATGAACTATGGCTACGCGGGCACCCGGGAGCTGAACGAGGCCCTGACTTCCCGCTTTGCAGTCATCCAGATGCCCACCATCACGGAGGAAAACCTTGAAAAACTGCTGCGGGCCCAGTTTGCCGACCTGACGGACAAATATGTGCACCAGTTTGCTCTGCTCTTCCTCGACCTGCAAAAGAAATGCGACAGCGCCGAAATTTCCACCAAAGCGCTGGATCTGCGCGGAATGCTGGACGCTCTGCGCCTGATGCGCCGGGGCGTGGCTGCGGGGCCTGCGCTGGACATGGGCATCACCAACAAGGCCTTTGATTCCTACGAGCAGGGGCTCATCCGGGACGTCATTGCCGCCCGCATCCCGGCCCAGCTCACCGCCGCCAAGCTCTTCAACTGAGGGGCCGCCCTATGGAAGCGCAGAGCTACACCGCGCAGGAGCGGCGGGCCGCCAATCAGGTGTGGGCCGCGGCAGGCGAATACGGCTTTGAGCCGCTGTTTCTGGCCCGCAACACCGATGGCACCGTGGATTTTTACATGAACTGCATCGTGGGGCTGGTGCACAAATACTACGGCGACGCGCTGGTGCGCAGCCTCTTCGACACATGGGAGGGCGACCTCCGGCAGACCATGCTGGACGATCTGAGCTGGCTCTACCTCGAAAGCGCGGCTTACGCCCTCGAGCTGCCCGGCCGCCCGGTGCTTTCGGCCCTCCGCCGCGCCCATGCGGACTACTTTTTCGGCATCCAGTACAAGCTCTCGCGGCAGGAGTGGATGGCGAAAAACCAGCTGGTCTACTCCATGCAGGCCACCCGCTGGCGGCGGGTACAGGGTCGGGCCGACCCGGTGCTGACCCCTTATGAAAGCCAGCTGGCGGCGGCCCTGGCCCCGGAAACACCGCCCAAGCCCGAGGAACTGAAAGCCAGCGTACTGGCCTTTTACGCCAAATTTGCCCTTTTTGACGGCACGGTGCACCAGAAACTGGCACTGCACCTGCACTTGGAGGGGCTTCTGGCCTCCCTTGCCACCAAGACCATGCCCACCCAGATGATCAAGACCGACCGGATGACGGTGGAGCACTCGGGCAGTGTGGACGCGGGCGGCGGGCCGACTGCCGACAAGCGGCTGGCCCATATTACACTGAAACAGAACGCCGCCGAGGACCGGGCCTACATCGAGAGCTGCTTTGGCCGCTCTCTCTACCCGCCGGAACGGCTGCGCAAGGCCGAGCAGGAGCTCTGCACCGGGGACCATCTGGGGTGCCATTTGTGGTTTGCCTCCGGCGTGCCCAGCCCGGAGCAGGCCCCCACCCCCGAAGCGAAACATCTGGCCGAGCAGGCCGAATTGCAGGCCGACCGCAACCGGGCTTACGATGCCAAAAACCGGGAGCTCCACCGTAGCGTGGTGCTCCGGCTGACCGAGCAGATCCAGAACTGCATCCTCGTCCACCAGCAGCCCAACGCCCGGATCGCCCGCAGCGGCAATCTGGACCCGGAGCGGGTCTGGCGGGCTCCTCTGCTGGACGACAGCCGGGTCTTCCGCTGTGCCGAGGAGGAGAACCAGCCCTCGTTCACCGTAGACCTGCTGCTGGATGCCTCGGCCTCCCGGCTCCACTGCCAGGAAGTCATTGCGGCACAGGGTGCCATCCTGGCCGAGAGCCTTTCCCGCTGCCACATTCCGGTGCGGGTAAGCAGCTTTTGCAGCCTGCGGGGCTACACCGTGCTCCGGGTGCTCAAGCATTTCAAAGACAAACAATGGCAGGGTGTCAACCAGTATTTCGCCTCGGGCTGGAACCGGGACGGCCTGGCCCTGCGGGCGGCAGGCGACCTGCTGGATTTTGACCCCGGCCCGGCTCCCCGCCACCTGCTCATCCTGCTGACGGATGCCTCCCCTAATGACAGCCGCCGCATCCCGCCCAGCCCGGAAAACCCGCTGGGCCGGGATTACGGCGGGCCCTACGGCGTGGACGATACCGCCGCCGAGGTACGTGATCTCCGCCGCAAGGGGATCCAGGTGTCCGCCGTCTTCATGGGCGAGAACAGCTCCATCCCCGCCGCCGAGCGCGTTTACGGCAAAAACCTGGCCCGCATCCGGGGCATGGACCAGCTGGCCCGTGCCGCCGGGCAGCTCATCCAGCACGAGATCCGGGCCCTGGGGGATTGAGTTTGTACAACCATATTGTTTATTCTGTTTTCCGTTTTAAAAATATTTTTGTCCAGTAAGCAAACTTATAGTTGTATTTTGTTGTTGTTTGTGGTATACTCCTCTCAGAAATACAACCAACATCGGTCCCGGAAGAGAGGAGAACCACCATGGATGCTGCCCGTTACTTTGAGATGATGCACCGCGCCATGTCTGCCCGGAAACGTGATACCACCCTGCTGCTCCGCGTGAAAGTGCAGGATCTTGGCGGGGCAGACGCTTATCTGGAACTGCGGCAGGAGCCCGGCAGCGCCCGGGTGCGGTTGTTTTACTCCACCATGGGGCGGCGCAACCTCAACTTCCAGTTATTCCGCAAGGGCTGGCAGCTCTGCCACAACGCTTCCGGCGAGATGACGGGCCGCTTCCCTGCCAAGGCGGAGGAACTGCTGAGTGCGGACGACTTTGCCGCCTACATCCGGGACGATGCCCTTGATGCAGGCCGGGCCGAGCGCGTCCTGCACGAGCTGCGCCGCTGCTCCGGCGACCACACCGCCGCCCTGCCCCGCAACGCGCGGGAGGGGGCGCTCATCACGGTGGACAGCTTTGTAGGCCGGGGCGCGCACTGGTGCTACTGGAGCACCGATGCCGCCGCCCAGCTGCCCATGGCCGCCGTCCTCTGCTGGC
>OGPM01001309.1_pt1 | contig 20959 bp, 18 predicted proteins | sample 1552961 | NCBI WGS metagenome assembly OGPM01 (sample SAMEA2580304, study PRJEB22360) | human gut metagenome | biome: human gut; feature: human-associated habitat; material: faeces | place: Denmark | collected 2008/2010
TCTTTTCTCTATAACATCACGATTCCCGCAGACAAATTTCTGCCTGCGGGTTTCTCTCGTTGTCTATTACTCTGTTGTTGTTCCGCCTTCCAGAGTTTCTCCGTTCTCAACTTTATCCATAGCTTCTTTGATTGCGTCTACAGACTCCTGATTTGGCTGCATTACATATAAAGGCTTACCGGAATAAGAATAACAATACTGAGTGTCTCCTGTTCCATCTGCTGCCATTGATGTAATTGTCCATTGCGGGTTCTCAGAAAGCTGGGTTTTAATCAATTCCTGAATCTGAGCTTCAGACATATTTGTTTCAACATTTCCACTTACACTATTAAGAATTCCATTTGCTCCTGTCAAAATTGCCGGAGATACCATCTTCTTGATCATTGCTGTAATTACCGCCTGCTGATCCTTACCGCGCTGATTATCTCCTCCTGGTACATTCTGACGCTCTCTCGAAAATGCTAACGCCTGTTTTCCGTTAAAGTGGTTGGTTCCCTGTACAACATCCATCACAAGTCCTGAATCTTCACTTGTTGTAAAGGCATACTCAGATTCTACATCTACTCCACCAAGTGCATCTACCATTGTGATCAGGGAGGTAAAGTTTACTCGCGCGTAGAAATCAAGATTCGTATCATATAACTTCTCTAATGTCTTCATAGACTTATCCACGCCATAGATTCCTGCATGTGTCAGTTTATCTTTCTGTCCACCTGAAACCTCAGGAATTTCGACATAATAATCACGCGGTGTGGTTACAAGCAGGATCTGGTGTGTTGTTGGATTTACTTCTGCTATGATATTTACATCACTTCGGCTGTTTGTCTCAATTGCTCCATAAACATCAATACCACTGATGTATACACTGAATGTATCATTTTTCACTTCAACATCAGATGAGGTATCTTCTATCTCAGTCTTAATGTCATGGGAATAAATCACTTTTGTATTATCTTCATACCCTTCAAATGCTTCTTCAAGAACTCCTGTAAATCCCTGATTATAAATAATCGCATCTACTTTTCCATCATGAAGAGCCTCGGCCTGTTCTGCCAATGTATCATACTCTTCTGTCTTAATTTCCGTTCCGAGTTCTTCATTAATTGCCTGAACAGTCTGTTTTATCTGATCTCCATTCATCTTATATTGTACACCAAATGTGTAATTTTTTGCATCTTTGATTGCCTCTGCTGAATCATCTGCCATAACAGATACAACTACTTTATCTAGTTTATACTCTCCACCAGAGATTTTGGAAACCGTTCCACTTACCTTGAACAGATAATACGAACTAAAAATCAACAATACGGTAATCAATACGCTGATAATTTTTCCTGTAATCGCATTTTTCTTGGAAAAGAACTGGCTTGCCAGAATAACTCCCCAAAACAGCACCAATGCTACAGTTGCTGCAACAACATACTTTGTCGGAAGCATATTCAATTTAAATATGCCTGCCATAAAAATCCCTGTCGCAATAAGCTGAACAATTGCCAGAACTAATCCAATTGTTCTGCTGAGTTTATTCTCTCTCTTTTTCACCTTTCTCCTTCGGCGATGTCTGTCAGATGTATTTTTTCTATTGGAATGTCTTTTCTTTCTTCGCACATCATTTCTTTCATCAGAAGGTCTCCTGCGCCGAGATCTTTTTTCCTGCTGACTCATATTCTTTAGTTTCCTTCCCTGTAAATCATTCTCTATGTTTCTATCTGTCGCTTTCTAATGGCACTGCCAAACGCAATTTCTACGCTTAACAGCCCATGAATACTAATTTAATATACCATTTCAACCTTCATTTCGCAACATAAGCCTTGTATTCTAAAAAAATCTTAATCTTTTTGATCTATTTAAAATACTTTTACTTCCTCACGAAATTGTTGCTTTTCTTCACAATCATTCAAACTTTCAATCAGTTCTGCTACAACTTCCGGGATCTCCGGTCTGAATTTCATATACCAGTCAAGCGTCTCGCGGATGTATTTCTTGCGAAACTTCTCATTTGCACAGAATGCACTCTGCAGATTATGAAGACGATCTGCCCCTTTCACTGCATATGCCATAGAATTTGTCTTAATCCCTGCAATATAGGTCTCCATACAATATTCTTTTTCCTTCGTCACCAGCTTCACTGCTTTTAAGACATCTTCTCCCCCGATTTCTACAATCTCCTGTTCTGAAGCATCTGTATCCTCTAAAAGATCATGAAATACTGCCGCAACCCGATATTCAACCTGCTTACCATCCTGTCGAAGAATCTCTGCAACTGCAATCGGATGTACAATAAAAGGAGCTCCACCTATCCGAAACTGTCCTTCATGCTTCTTCTTCGCATACTCCAGTGCTTTCTGGTATATCTCTTCTCCCATGATATCCTCCTTTGAATCTTCCATATTTCTGTATCATCCGTCCAGTATCTTCCTGTTATTTCGATAATTTTAGTATACGTTGTATTTCTCGTAAATGCAATTCTATCTCTTTAAACTTTTTCACCAAAACGCTCAACTTATGTTATAATTAGAAATAGGTTTTAAGAGATTTTTATATCTCTGACTCTTTATCGAAATCCGATAAAAATCCGAATCAAGAAAGTGGGTAACAACTATGTGGGCTTACAATGAAACTTTTTATCAAATCTACCCGATCGGATTCTGCGGTGCTCCGGTACATAATAACGGAGTAACAGAACACCGGATTCTTAAAATTGGTGAATGGGCAGAATATCTTGGTGATCTTGGAATCGGTTCAATCATCTTGAATCCGATTTTCGAATCAGACAACCATGGGTATGACACAAGAGATTTCCGCAAGATCGACTGTCGTCTTGGAACGAACGAAGACTTTAAAGAAGTCTGTGAAAAGCTGCATAATAACAATGTAAAGATCATGCTGGACGGAGTATTCAATCATGTTGGACGTGGCTTCTGGGCATTCAAGGATGTGCAGGAGAAGAAATGGGACTCTCCGTATAAAGACTGGTTCCATATCAGCTTCGACGGAAACAGTGCGTATAACGATGGTTTCTGGTATGAAGGATGGGAAGGTCATTTTGAACTTGTTAAATTAAATCTGCAGAATCCTGCAGTTGTCGACTATCTGCTTGACTGTGTCAAGATGTGGATTGAAGAGTTCGGCATAGACGGACTGCGTCTGGATGTAGCTTATTGCCTGGATCATAATTTCATGCGCCGTCTGCGCAGCTTCTGCGAGGAACTGAAACCGGGATTTGCACTGATCGGTGAGGTTCTCTTCGGCGACTACAACTTAATCGTAAACGACGAGATGCTTCACAGCTGTACAAACTATGAATGCTACAAAGGAATTTTTTCAAGCTTCAATTGCATGAATCTGTTTGAGATCGCACATTCTCTGAATCGCCAGTTCGGACCGGAGCAGTGGTGCATTTATCGTGGAAAGCATTTGATGACATTTGTAGATAATCATGATGTCACACGTATCGCAAGTATCCTGACGAACAAGAATCATCTTCCGCTTGCTTACGGTCTTCTCTTTGGTATGCCGGGTATTCCGTGTATCTATTATGGAAGTGAATGGGGCGAGGAAGGTGTGAAAGCACCGGATAATGACTATGCACTTCGTCCATGCTTCGAAGAGCCGAAGCCGAATGAACTGACTGATTTCATCAAAGAATTGATTGAAGTTCGCAGAAACAGTGATGCTCTTTGCAATGGTTCTTACCGAAATGTTGTCATTACAAATCATCAGCTGATCTTTGAACGCCGCACTGATAATGAACGTGTTCTCGTTGCGATCAATGCCGGTGATTCAGAATTTACTGCCGGAAATGGTGAACTGCAGGGCACTTTCACAGAACTGCTTGTAAATACAGACGAAGCAGAAACTGTAACTTTAAACGGACAGCTGACAATGCCAGCTTACAGCGTACAGTTCCTGAAAGCTGTATAAGATTTTACTGATTAAGTCATTAGAAAAAGGATGAGTGGTAATGTATCTCACATTTACCATTCATCCTTTTCTTTTTATAACTTCTTCACAAAAAGTGTACGCATCGCATTGAGTATTGCAAGTACCATAACTCCCACATCTGCAAAGATTGCGAGCCACATATTTGCAATTCCAAGTGCTCCGAGAATCAGGCACGCGCCCTTTACTGCGAGAGCAAATACAATATTCTGATATACGATTCCGAGACATTTCTTAGAAATTCGGATTGCCTTAACAATCTTCAACGGATCATCATCCATCAGGACAACATCTGCTGCCTCAATTGCCGCATCGGATCCCATTGCCCCCATCGCAATACCGATATCCGCTCTTCCAAGAACCGGTGCATCGTTAATGCCGTCTCCGACAAATGCCAGGTTTGCCTTCGCCGGCTTCTCAGCCAGAAGTCTTTCTACCTGCTCCACCTTATCTCCAGGAAGCAGTTCGCTATGAACCTCATCAATACCAAGATCTGCTGCCACCTGGTCTGCCACCTGTTTCGCATCTCCCGTCAACATGATTGTCTTCTGAATTCCTGCCTGTTTCAGTTTCGCGATTGCTTCTTTAGAAGTCGGTTTCTCAACATCTGAAATCACAATGTGTCCTGCATATTCGCCATCAATTGCCATATGTATGATTGTTCCTACTTTATGACATGATTTATATGGAATACCAAGACGATCCATCAGCTTAACATTTCCTGCTGCAACGCTTCTTCCGTCTACTTTCGCTGTAATTCCGTTTCCACTGATTTCTTCTATCTCACTGACACGGGAACGATCCAGTTCTTTTCCGTAAGCCCTCTGAATACTCTTGCTGATTGGATGAGATGACGCACTCTCTGCAAGTGCCGCATACTCTAAGAGCTGCTTTTCTTCCATCTGATTATGATGTACTCCGACCACTTCAAAAATTCCCTGAGTCAAAGTTCCTGTCTTATCAAAAACAACATATTTTGTCTTGGACAGTGCCTCGAGATAATTGGATCCTTTCACCAAAATTCCCTCATGGCTTGCCCCGCCGATTCCTGCGAAAAAGCTAAGTGGGATGCTGATAACCAGCGCGCACGGACAGCTGATTACAAGAAATGTCAGTGCTCTGTAGATCCAGTCATTCCACTGCGGTGCAGCTCCCATTGCAAACATTCTCACAAGTGGTGGAAGCACTGCAAGTGCAAGTGCGCCATAGCATACCGCCGGTGTATAATATTTTGCAAATTTAGAAATAAAGTTCTCTGATCTTGATTTTCTGGATGTGGATTCTTCTACCAGTTCCAGTACCTTGGATACCGTTGATTCTCCGAACTCTTTTGTTGTACGGATCTTCAACACACCTGTCAGATTGATACAGCCACTGATGATCTCATCTCCGGCTTTCGCTTCTCTCGGAACGCTTTCACCGGTCAACGCACTTGTATTCAGTGTAGAGGTTCCCTCTACAACCACACCGTCGATTGGCACTTTTTCTCCCGGCTGAACAATGATCACTGTTCCGATTTCAACTTCATCCGGATCCACCTGTTCAAGACTTCCATCCTGCTCTATGTTTGCATAATCCGGACGGATATCCATCAATTCACTGATATTTCTGCGGCTCTTTCCAACTGCATAGCTCTGGAAAAGTTCACCGATCTGATAAAACAGCATAACAGCAACCGCTTCATTAAAGTCTCCGGACTTCTCATAAAATGCAATCGCAATCGCACCGACCGTGGCGACTGCCATCAGGAAATTCTCATCAAATACCTGACGGTTTAAGATTCCCTTCCATGCTTTCTTCAAAATATCGTAACCAACGATCAGATATGGAATCAAAAATAATACAAATCTGATAATTCCTGTTACCGGAAGGAAATTCAATAGAATCAGGAGCACCGCCGCAGCGATGATCCTGGTCAGCATCTTCTTCTGCTTCTTCGTCATTCTTCTCACCCTCTTACAGGTAGATCTCGCAATCGTCCTCTACCTTCTTACAATTCTTCAGAACGTCTTTCATAACGCTCTTTGCATCCTGTCCCTCTTCAAACTCAACGATCATCTTCTGTGTCATGAAATTCACTGTTGCATTCTGAACACCTGCTGTGTTCTTTGCTGCATCTTCCATCTTATTTGCACAGTTTGCACAATCCACTTCAATCTTATAAGTCTTCTTCATCTTTCTCTTCTCCTTTGATCTTGTTTTTTGACTTTCATCAAACATGTTTCCTATTCATTTTCATTAAACGATTAAGCATTCGTTTAATCTTTATATTTACATTATAGCCAACCAAATGAAAAAGTCAATACATTTTGGTATTTTTATGTTACAATACCTTTATGATTATAGAGTTGCCAAAGGCGCTATTGAATTTCAATACCGAATAAAAGGAGATTGTTTATGACTGACCATATTTTACCACATAATCATGGTGAACATCTGAATACAGAACTTCTTATAGATAATATTGCAAAGACGGAGGACTTCCAGATTGTTGCTGACCTGTTCAAGGTCCTCGGAGATAACAGCAGGGTACGCATTTTCTGGCTTCTCTGCCACTGCGAAGAATGTGTGATCAACATTTCTTCCATGATGGACATGAGTAGCCCGGCTGTCTCTCACCATCTCCGCCAGCTGAAATCTTACGGACTGATCACAAGCCGCAGAGAGGGGAAAGAAGTTTACTACAAAGCAGCAGACACAAACCAGGCACAGCTGTTGCATCATATGATCGAGCAGGTGATCAAAATCACATGTCCCGAAGCTTAACTGTTATTACTGCAATATCACGCAATTAAACAAGTATATCAAAACGGAAAGATATGAATTTCTCAGAGATATTCACATCTTTCCGTTTTCTTACTGAATTTATTCACATTTTGTAACTGTTCATAAGAAAGTTTTACACTTCACCATTTTTAAACTTAATGATCATTTCATTCGTCAAACTGTCTCTGCTCGGCTCCACCGGAATCTCATCCCTTCGGAACCATTCTGCCAAGGCCAGTTCCTCGCGGTCGAGTGTGATTTCTTCCTCACCATCCAGATCACAATAGAATCCCATCAGGAGCGTATCACTGAAAGACCATGGCTGACTTTTATAGTAACGAATATTTTTAACTTTCAGCCCAACTTCTTCCATTACTTCACGCTGAACAGTCTCCTCGATTGTTTCTCCAATCTCGGTAAATCCTGCAAGAAGTGCATATTTTTTGTATGCTCTTCCGGCATATTTTGACATGAGAATCTTGTCACCATCAGTTACTCCTATGATAACTGCCGGGCAGATTTTCGGAAATTCCATATTACCGCAATGGTCACAACGCATCATACGTTCTTTCTCATCGTGTCTCATCCGATGTCCACAACGCCCACAGAACTTGCGATTACGATACCAGTTGTTCAACTGATAACCGGTAATTCCGGCAAATGCAAGATACTGCGGTTCTGCATAACGGAAAGATTCTTTATTCTCCATTGTAAACTCTGACAACCGTTCACGACTAATATTCTGTACCAGATAAAAGCGTTCCTCGTCAATCGTAAACAGATAAACTGCTTCTTCATAAATTTCTTCATTAAGCCGTTCCAGGTCACGGAATCGTGGAAAATCAATTCCATCTTTCCTTTTCTTCAGCAGTGCACTTTGTCCTTCGTAATACAATGCATAGCTCTGTGCATCCGGAGGGCATGGTCTGTACTGGTTATCAAACTGATGTGGCTGTATATCCTGAATCATAATTCTGTTCCTTCTTTCTTAAACATAGAACCAAGAACCCAGAGTACTCCGCCTGCTCCGATTGCAAAGTCTCCCAGGTTATATGTTACTTGATCCAACTTTTCCTTTCCTGTCTTAACTCCGATGTAATCAACAACCTTCTCTTTCTGATAACGGTCCGTTAAGTTACTCCAAGCACCTGCTGCCGCAAGTGTGATTCCGGTTTTTCTTAAAATATTGCTGTTCCCTAGAAGTGTCAGCATCTGTATCACTGTCACAATACCTGTTCCCACTTCTGTAAGCTTTTTCACTTTCTTTGGATTATTCGCAAATACTCCCAGACAGATTCCCGGATTATGAATACGTCGAAGTTCCAGTTTCTCTGTCAGTTTCCTCTTTTCACCCATCTTGAGATTCTTTTCCACATAGTGCTTTGCCCATTGATCCACAAGGAATACCGTGGTTCCACCCAACGGATAGAATTTATTTTTCTTCACGCTATCATCTCCCAGTCATTTCATATTACAATTCAAAGTACCTGTTCCCGGCAACAATTTCTCTACAGCATTTCCAGAAAATCTTTTTCTGAAATAATCGGAACTCCGAGATCTCTTGCCTTTTTATTTTTTGAAGATGTTGAATTTACGTCATTGTTGATCAAATAATTTGTCTTTGATGTGACACTTCCCGTCACCTTACCGCCACGTTTTTCAATCTCAGCCTTTACCTCTGCACGATTTGCAAAATGTTCAACACTTCCGGTAATAACAAAGTTCACTCCGGCGAATTTCTGGCTGTCTTCTGTTACTTCCTCTTCTTCTAATTCCACTTCGCTAAGAAGTCGCTTAAAGATTTCCTGATGCTCTTCCTCTTTAAAATAATCTACATAGCTTTTCGCCATGACTGCTCCGACACCCTGGATCTCAACCAGTTCTGCCTCTTCTGCCTGAAGCACGCGTTGCGAATCATTTCCAAGTGCCCGGCAGATTACCTTAGCATTCGCACTTCCGATTCCCGGAATTCCGAGACCATAAACCAGTCTTGCAAGTGTTGTCTTTCTTGCCTTTTCAATACTGCTCTGCAGTTTCAGGAAAGATTTTTCGCCAAAGCCATCCATTGTCATGATCTCATCTCTGTAGTTATCAAGATGGAAGAGATCTGTAAAGTCTTTCACATAGCCGTGGAAAATGAATTTCTCCAGTGTTGCCTCTGAAAGACCCTCAATATTCATCGCATCTCTGCTCGCAAAAAGTGCAAAGGACTTCACATGCTTTGCCTGACACTTCGGATTGGTACAATACAGCGTCTTTGTCTCATTTTCCATAGAGATTTTCGTCTCACCTCCACAGACCGGACAAACTTTTGGAATATCTTTCACTCCACTTCTTGTCAGATTCTCCGCAATCTGCGGAATAATCATGTTCGCCTTGTATACCTGGATCTCATCTCCAACACCAAGTTCAAGTTCTTCCATGATGCTGATATTATGGACGCTTGCACGGCTGACTGTCGTTCCTTCAAGCTCTACCGGCTCAAAAACCGCCACCGGATTGATCAGACCTGTTCGTGACGGACTCCACTCAATCTCAAGCAGCTTTGTGTTGCGGATCTCATCTGCCCATTTGAAGGCAAAGGAATCTCTTGGGAACTTCGCTGTTGTTCCAAGGGACTGTCCGTAAGCAATATCATCATACACAAGCACAAGACCGTCCGACGGAACTTCGTTGTGCTCAATCTCACGGGCAAACCATGCCACTTCCTCTTCAATCGTATCTCTTGTCACTTCATGGTTCTCCACAACATCAAATCCCTGGTTTTCAAGCCACTGCATCTGATATTTTCTGGAATTCTGGAAATCCACGCCTTCTGCACGAACGAGTGTAAATGCGTAGAATCTTACATTTCTCTTTGCAGTGATTTCATTATTCAGCTGACGAACAGAACCGCTGCAAAGATTTCGTGGATTCTTATATTTCGCATCTACATCCTCAATCTCTTCATTGATCTTCTCGAAATCTTTATAGGAAATAACTGCCTCTCCTCGCAGTACAAGTTCTCCCTGATATGGAATCTTAAGCGGTACATTTTTAAATACTTTCGCATTGTTTGTAATGACCTCACCGATCACTCCGTTTCCTCTGGTGACTGCCTTCGCAAGTTCTCCGTTCTGATAGGTCAGAACAACAGTAAGTCCATCCAGTTTCCAGGAGATTAATGCTTTTTGTCCGCCTAGGAATTCCTTCAGCCTTTCTACATCTTTCGTTTTGTCCAGAGAAAGCATCGGACGCTCATGACGCTCTTTCGGAAGCTCACTGAGTACTTCATATCCAACATTTACAGTCGGACTGTTTGCCATTCTCGTGCCAAGCTTCTCTTCCAACTCCTGCAGTTCATCATAGAGCTTGTCATACTCGTAGTTGCTCATGATCTCTGTATTTTCCTGCTCATAAGAACGTCTCGCTCTGTTCAGAAGTTCCACCAGTTCTCGCATGTGATTCATTTCTTTCTGCTCATCCATCATCACTTCTTCCCTTTCCCATGTCTCGTTCTATTATCTTGTGTTGCTGCCCACTGTTCCTGATATTTTCCACCGGGCAATGCAGAAGAATCTTTCAGCTGATCATATAATTCGTTCAATTCCTGATCTGTTAGTTTTCTGTACTGTCCATCCTTCAATCCATCCAGTGTGATATTCATCACGCGGACGCGTAAAAGATTCTTCACTTCATATCCAAGAGCCTCACACATTCTGCGGATCTGACGGTTCAACCCCTGTGTCAGGATTATGGAAAATGTATATTTACCGATTTTTTTCACTGTACACGGACGTGTTACGGTATCAAGAATCGGAACTCCTGCTGCCATCTTCTTTAAGAAGTCTTCCGTAATCTCTTTATCAACAGTTACTTTATATTCTTTCTCATGTTTATTGGCTGCACGCATCATTTTATTGATGATATCACCGTTGTTCGTCATCAGAAGGAGTCCATGAGAATCCTTATCAAGTCGTCCGATATAAGTCACACGCACCGGATAATTCAGGAAACGGACAATGCTGTCCCTCTCTCTGCGTTCTTCTGTACAGACAATCCCGCGCGGCTTATTCACTGCCAGCACGATCATCTCGTCCTGTTTGGAAACGACTTTATTTCCAACTTTCACAACCTGTCCCGGCACGATACGCATACCGGTCTGCGCACGCTGTCCATCAACTGTCACGCGTCCAGTCTCAATGAGGCGGTCTGCCTCCCTTCTGGAACACACGCCCGCCTCGCTCAAATATTTATTCAGCCTTACCGGCTCACTCTTCTGTAAAAATTCTTCTTTGATTCGATTACTCAACTGCAAACACTCCACTTATATTATTGTCTTTGAAAAATGTATTTCCACTGTATAAAAACAGAACCTCTGAGATTCTGTAGGAATCCATAAGATCATTGATCGTTCCGCTGTAATATCTCGGATCCACAACTACGATTTCTCTGTAGTACGGCGTCAAAAACGGAATAAATGAATTTGCGAAGGAATCTTTCACAAGGAGAAGACGCTTTGTGCTTGTAGAAACTGTACGGATATCAAGAAGGGATGAATTTCCTCCTAGAAATACCGTATACTGATCTTTCTCCTTTAATTTAGAAGAATCATATAAAGATGTGGAACGCTTTCCTTCATCCACGTAATCCACAATCAAGTCTGTATCTTCTTCTGTCGGCACATAGATATCAATCTGTTCCTTCTCTCCAAGATTCACTCCGCTTTTTGACGCCAACATTCCGTTGAAACTGTCAGAAACTGTGTAGGAAACATATTTTCCTGAAAGATCCCCATCAATCCCAAGGGATGGTGCTGCCGCCTGAAATGCATAAAATGCACCAAGTGTCGTCCAGTGATGATCTGTTTTGTAATAAATCTTCTCTGTCTTATGTTTATTCAATTCCGTTGACACGTCAATCCACTCAACGCTATCTCCAAGATCCTTACGAACCATACTGAACATCTGTGTCTGATCCTCCGGCTTCGCAAGTGCCGGAAGGGAATGATTCAATACATTTGCTGCATCCGGAACAAGCATCATACGAACCGGAATCTTGGACTGACTCTCTGAAAATGATTTGATTGCCTTAATATTTGCGGCAAGATGATTCTCATCTGCAACTTCAATCTGTTCTAAAAGCTGCCCATTCGTTCCGATATAGACACCGTTTTCCAGACGACTTCCACCAATCCGGTCCACCGCAACTTTCAGCTTTCTCCACATGTCTCTTCCAACAAACTGATCATCCACATAAGCTTCAAATTTTTCATCATAATCTCCGCTTATCAGACTGCTCAGGCGAAACTTTGGCTTCGTTGCAAGCATACGGTTCTCCTGCACTGATTTTTCTCTGTCAGGCACAATAACATTTATAATAAGGAATAGAAACAAGGTCAGAATAAATATAATACCAACCAATTTCTCCTGTACTTTTCTCTGTCTATCTTTCTTCATCTTTTCACCTTAATTGTTGTCGTTCACTGTTTTCTATAACTCTCTAGAATCTAAAGTACAAAAACGGATTGTACGTATCTGCGATCAGATAAGCAACTGATATTGCCAGCATTCCAAAGAAAACAACCTGTGTGATTACAGTCCGTACTGTATGATTCTCAGACACATTCAGGATTGCACGGAGCATTCTTGATCCAAGTGTTGTTGATCCAATTACTGCCAACAAGTAGAACAACCAGTGTGTCAGGATCACAAAGAATACTTCTTTACTGGCAAATCCTGCTCCGCCGCCAACCATTGCAAAGAGGTAACGAAGTGCTGCTCCAAGGCTTGGACTAAAGAAAAACACCCAGCCAACCAGCACCAGTACTAATGCATAAATATGCTGCAATACACTTGGCCACCGATCCACGATTGCCCCCCAGACATATTTCTCCAGTACGAGAACTACTCCATAATAGATTCCCCATACAATAAAATTCCATGCAGCTCCGTGCCACATTCCGGTCAGCATCCAGACAATCAAAAGGTTTACAATATTTCTTGAAATCGTCACATGATTTCCACCAAGCGGAATATATACGTATTCACGGAACCAGGAGCTCAAAGAAATGTGCCATCTGCGCCAGAATTCTGTAATACTTTTAGAAATATACGGCACATCAAAGTTCTTCTTAAACTCAAAACCGAACATTCTTCCAAGTCCGATTGCCATATCTGAATAGCCGCTGAAATCAAAATAAATCTGGAATGCATAAGTAATACATCCAAGCCATGCCATCAGAACTGTCAGGTTACTTGCTGATGTCGATGAGATTTCTTCAAAAATCTTTCCCAACGTATTTGCAAGCACTGCTTTCTTCGAAAGTCCAATAATAAAGAGCATCGCGCCCTGTCCCAACTTTCTTCCGGAGATTTTCCTTGCGGTAAGCTGCTTCTCAATATCTCCATAACAGACGATTGGTCCGGCAACCAGCTGCGGAAACATGGATACATACAGCGCATACTTCACCAGACTTTGCTGTGCTTTTACCTTGCCTCGATATACATCTACAATATAGGAAATTTCCTGAAATGTGTAAAAAGAAATTCCAATCGGTAATGCCAGTTCCCTGTATGGAATACTGATTCCGAACAACGTATTCGTACTCTCTACCAAAAATCCAAAATATTTAAAGAACACAAGCAGCACAATATTTACTGTTATTGCAAAGACCAGTGACCGCTTTGCTTTCGCCTCATTCTCACTCTTATTCTCAATATCCATTCCGCAAAAATAGTTTAACAAAATGCTGAGTATCATCAGAATGATATAAACCGGTTCACCCCAGGCATAAAAAATCAGACTGCCTGCAAGCAGCAGGAGATTCTTCCATTGCGGCGGTGCAATATAATAAACTGCCAGCATGATCGGCAGAAATAAAAACAAAAATGTAATACTACTAAATAACATCTGCTCCCCCTTCTACAGACTCTTGTCAAATGCGCTGCGATATTCAGAAGCTTTCGAAGATACTGCAAAAAAGATATATCTTCCACGAATACTTTCCTGTGAGTCCTCTAAAAGCTTCACCTGTTCCGGCAGGTAAGAATCAAAATCTTCTATTCTCTGTGCTTTTCTCTGTGCGATCGCATTTGTCACATTTTCTATCTGTGCATCATTTTTCACCTGTATCACCAGAACTTCCGCTGCTGAAATACTGGACGGAGAAGAATAATACAAAACACCCTTGTAATCTGCACTGTTCAGTCCATAATTTCTCTTGAGCATCTGGTCATCCATCTGCACAAGTTCTTTACTGTCCAATACACTGCTCAGAGCCTTTGATACTTCTGAAAAAGCCCGCTTACTTCCACTTGCATATAGCATCAATATCACAAGATATCCCACGATAATTACTAAAAGTATATATTTCATCGCAGAGATCATTCGCTGTCTTTTCTCTGTCATAGCGTTGCCACCTCCGCCATCTTTTCTGCCCAGATTGGATAGAAATTCGCTTTAAAATGAATTCCATCCTCTTCATAATACTCATCTTCTATAATATCTGAATTATCAATGTATCCGATCTGCTTCTTTTCACACATCGCTTCTAATTTTTCATTGTAATCTGCGATATTTGCAAGTGCCGGCTCCTTCTCTACCGCACTTTCCTGCACCGGAAAAACAGCATTCACAAAAATATGCGCATCCGGCATAGCCTTCTGAATCTTCTTAATCACATCTGAATAATCCTTGATAAACTTGTCTACATCTCCGTTTGTCTTAGTTACATCATTCATCCCATATGCCAGAAAAACAATCTGCGGATCCAGTTGTTTTGCCTGCTCGATCTGATCATCCAGTTCGCTGAAATGAATTCCAATTTTCGCAACAACACTTGATGTATTCAGTACATCATACTCTGTAAAGCTCGCCGCAATGGAATCGCCCATCACAACAGCACCGGAAAAGCGTTCCTTCATGCTTCTTGTATCGGATGAATCTCCTGTTCCATCTTTCTTTTCCAACTGATTAATCTTCTGCTCAATCGTCTTCGCATCTGCAGATTCTTTGCCTTTTATATATGCAATTCCTTCACTGGTGTCGACTGGCTTCTTTGTCAGATTGCTAACACCCTGCACTGCCAGAAGTATCACTGTAATGACCAGCGCACATCCGACCCCGATCCGAATTCCCAGTTTTTGCTTTCTTTTTATTGTTTTCTTCATATATCTATATTCTTTCTGTTTTTTATATACTGTATAGAATCCCATACTGTTTTAATAGTACATTTTTTAGCAATAAAAGTCAACAAATCTGCGCTTGTATCTCGCCATTCCTTTTAGTACAATGATAGGTAGACGATTAAGAACTTAAACAGCTGCGGAGGTATCTGATTTATATGATTTCACTGACTTTAACAAATGTAAAAAACTTCATGTCTCACCTTCTGTTAAAAGAGACATTTGACAATTTCTCTTTTATTGAAGGAGAGATTATTACGTTTAATACCTTTCGGATTGACGGGTATATGCAGAAAGATTTCTTTGATTCTGAAGAAGAGATTCCGGAATATTCTCTTTGGAAAAATCTGCGTGAATTTTGTTTTTCCTTAATTAAGGGAAAGAAAACACCGCTCGGTTTTCATTTTATCTTCAGCCTGAATTCAAAGAATATTTCCCGTCTGATTGAACAGAAAGAACTGGGACTTAATCCTGCTGACGTGCAGGGACTCTATTTGAATATACGTTACGATGGAACTCATCTCACCTGCGTAACCGGAACTTCCTTCAAGAGTTTTATGATGGATAAGACCCTGGAACGCGAATGGGATGAGATGGTAAAGAAGTTCTTTTTAAAAAAAGAGATTGAATTTGAGTTGATGTAAATTTAAAAATCTATTAGCGATGTGCGCCGCAAGGCGCACATAATAACAGCCGCCTCACGGTCAAATAATCGTGAAGCGGCTGAACTTATTACCATAAATGATGAGAAACTCATAGAACATGTTTCTCATCATTTTACTTTATTATTTTGTCAGAAGCATCATAATATCATTGCTTCTCTTAACGAATGCTGTCATCTCTTCCGGACTTAATGGCTTATGAGCAAGCATTGCAAGGTCATACAGCTGTTTGCAGATGATTGACACGTTCTCGCTGTCTTTGTTCGTTACAAGGAACTGAACAAGTGGATGGTTAGCATTGAGTACCAGTGTTGCCTGGCTTCCGAACATGGATGCATCCATGCCGCCCATACCATACATCTTCATCATCTCCTGCATTCTTCTGTTTTCCTCAGAAAGAACTGCCATAGATGCTACATTCTCATCTTTGAGCTTTTCAACTTTAACATCAAGCTTCTCATTGCCAAGCTCTTTGCGGAAGATTTCAACAAGGCTGTCTGTTGTCTTCTGGAATTCTTCCTTCTCATCTTCTGCAACTTCATCCTTCAGAGAATCATGTACATCTGCATCAATTCTCAAGAACTGAACTTCCTGATGTTTCTGCTCAAGGTATGTGATAAATGCAGAATCAATGTTATGTGTCAGAATGATCGCATCCTGTCCCTGGGCCTTGAACATGTTGATGTACTGGCTCTGCTGCACTTCATCTGTTACATAGAAGATTCTTGTCTTCTCTTCTTCCTTCGCATCTGCGTCCTTAGACTCTTCTGCGTCTGTTTTTGTTTCTTCTGCCTTAGCTTCCTCTGTCTTGGCTGCATCAGCTTCTTCGCCTTTGGCTTCTTTGATGATATCTTCGAGAGTCATGTATTTATGATCAAGATTCTTGTAAAGCATAGAATTCTTCATCTTCTCACCGAATTTCTCATCCTTCAGGCAGCCGAACTTGATGAATGGACTGATGTCATCCCAATATTTCTCATAGTTCTCACGGTCTGTCTTGAACATTCCATTCAGCTTGTCAGCAACCTTCTTGGAAATGTAATCAGCAACTTTATTTACAAATCCGTCGTTCTGCAGTGCACTACGTGATACGTTCAACGGCAGATCTGGACAGTCGATCACTCCCTTAAGTACCATAAGGAACTCTGGGATTACTTCTTTAATATTATCTGCGATAAATACCTGGTTATTGTAAAGTTTAATCTTTCCTTCGATGGAATCATACTCTGTATTGATCTTCGGGAAATAAAGGATTCCCTTTAAGTTAAACGGATAATCCATGTTCAGGTGGATCCAGAACAGTGGCTCTTTGTAATCCATGAACACCTTGCGGTAAAAATCAATATAGTCATCCTTTGTGCACTCACTTGGATTCTTTGTCCAAAGTGGGTGTGTATCACTGATAGATACCGGACGTCTTACAATCTTCGCTTTCTGCTTCGGCTCGCCCTCTTCGCCTTCCTTTGGTTCCTCTGTAATATGCTCTACTACAGTATCTGTATCAAGAACATCTGCCTCATCGATTGTATCGTACTCCGGCTCTGCATTTGCCTTGGAGAGGAAGATCTCTACCGGCATGAAAGAACAATATCTCTCAAGCACTTCTCTTGCACGGTACTCGTTTGCAAATTCAAGACTATCCTCATTCAGGAACAGTGTGATCTCACTTCCAACTGTTGTCTTATTTCCTTCCTGCATCTCATACTCTGTACCGCCCTGACTTGCCCAGTGTACCGGCTTTGCGCCTTCTTTATAAGAAAGAGTATCAATCTGAACTTCGTCTGCTACCATGAATGCAGAATAGAATCCAAGACCGAAGTGTCCGATCATCTCATCGTCTGTTGTCTTATCTTTATATTTCTCAAGGAACTGTGTTGCACCTGAAAATGCGATCTGAGTGATATACTCCTCTACTTCTTCTGCTGTCATACCAAGTCCGTTATCGATAAACTTCATTGTCTTCTCTTCTGGATTGACAATTACTTCAATCTTCGGTTTATAATCTTCCGGGAGTTCATATTCTCCCATCATGTCCAGCTTTTTCAACTTAGTGATCGCATCACATCCGTTGGATACGAGTTCACGTACAAAGATATCATGATCGGAATAAACCCATTTCTTGATAATAGGAAAAATGTTTTCGCTGTCAATTGATAAAGTACCTTTTTTAACTGCCATTTTACTGCACTCCTTTTTATTTATAATCTATCCGTAACTGCTCAGTTACGTTTCTTTTAATATCGGCTGTCAATCAGCTTTTTCGCTGATATCGATAGTATATTTGCTTGCCTAATGGACATTCTAGTACAGCAAAATTTAAAAGTCAATAGAAAATTAGCACTCCTTTCAAAAGAGTGCTAATAATTCCATTAAAAGTATAAAGTTTTTATGAACTATACTGTTTCCGGCTCCGGATAATCCTCTCCGAATGTCTCAACAGTTACTTTCTTCATTACCTGTTTCTCAAGCGGACGATCACTGTAGTCTGTTGCTGTCTCAGCAATCTTATTCACTACATCCATTCCTTCTGTGATCTTACCAAATGCAGCATAAGCTCCGTCAAGATGTGGTGCTTTCTTATGCATAATGAAGAACTGGCTTCCTGCTGAATCCGGATGCATTGCACGTGCCATAGAAAGAACTCCTGCATCATGTACAAGGTTGTTCTCTACACCGTTCTGCGCGAACTCACCTTTGATTGAGTATCCCGGGCCACCCATTCCTGTTCCGTCCGGATCTCCGCCCTGGATCATGAATCCGCTGATCACGCGGTGGAAGATTACTCCGTCATAGAAGCCTTTTTTTACAAGTGATACAAAGTTGTTCACTGTGTTCGGTGCTACTTCCGGATACAGTTCTGCTTTCATGATATCGCCATTTTCCATCTCAAATGTAACTACTGGATTTGCCATGTTTAATTCCTCTTTTCTTCTATAATAATCGTTCGCAGTTTTCTATACACTGTGAATAGTCTTATTGTAGCGGATTTATTTCATAACTTCAACCATCATTCTTCTTCATATGGTTGAAATGTACACTTTCCCCTCCTTTTTTTAGTCACTCGTGACATTGTTGATTTTCGTGCCTAACGCTATACTAAGTACATAAGTTAAACAAACCAAAATCAACTACCAATTAAAAAACAAAACCAAATTTAGTCAAACAAGTAAAAAGTAATCATTTAAGGAGGCACTTATAATGGCAAGTTTATCTCTTCAGGGAATTCAGAAAATTTATCCTAACGGATTTCACGCAGTAAAAGATTTCAATCTTGAAATCGCTGACAAGGAGTTCATCATCTTCGTAGGACCATCAGGATGTGGTAAATCTACAACACTTCGTATGATCGCTGGTCTGGAGGATATCTCTGGCGGTACACTTAAGATCGATGGAAAAGTAATGAACGATGTAGAGCCAAAGGATCGTGATATTGCAATGGTATTCCAGAACTACGCTCTGTATCCACATATGACAGTATATGATAACATGGCTTTCGGACTGAAACTTCGTAAAGTTCCGAAAGATGAGATTGATAAGAAGGTTCGTGAGGCTGCCAAGATTCTTGACCTTGACAAACTGCTTGATCGTAAACCGAAGGCTCTTTCCGGTGGACAGAGACAGCGTGTTGCTATGGGACGTGCTATCGTTCGTAATCCTAAGGTATTCCTTATGGATGAGCCACTTTCCAACCTGGATGCTAAACTGAGAGTTCAGATGCGTATCGAGATTTCCAAGCTTCATGAGAATCTGGGTGCTACAATCATCTACGTAACACATGACCAGACAGAGGCTATGACACTTGGAACAAGAATCGTTGTTATGAAAGACGGAGTTGTTCAGCAGGTAGATACACCACAGGCACTTTACAATACACCATGCAACCTGTTCGTAGCAGGATTCATCGGATCACCTCAGATGAACTTCATGGATGCAAAATGTACAATTAAGGGAAATGATGTTACTCTTACAGTTGGAAAACATGTTCTTAAGGTACCGGCTTCTAAGAAGCAGGCACTGATTGATGGCGGATATGACGGAAAGACAGTTGTTCTTGGTATTCGTCCGGAAGATGTACATGACTCACAGGCATTTATCAGTAACTCTCCTGACAGCGTAATTGAGTCTACAATCAAAGTTTACGAGCTGCTTGGAGCAGAAGTATTCCTGTACTTCGATGTTGAGGGAACTCAGTTGACAGCACGTGTTAACCCACGTACAACACTCAGAACTGGAGATCATGCAGTATTTGCACTTGATATGGAAAAGATTCATCTCTTTGACAAAGACACAGAGTTGACTATTACAAACTAATCCTTTACAATTAAACTAAACACGGAGGGGGCTGTACTTTTCTCGGAAGGTGCAGCCTTTCTTCCATCTATTATTATTTTATTTACGGAGATTACTATGGCTAATACATCCGAACTTGAAAAAGGACTCAATGAATTAAAACGTTTGACCGGAATCACACTTGCAGTGACTGCCAAAGATTCTGAACAGGAGCAGATGGCCCTGGAACAGATTCGCTGTCTCTGCCTTGCCTACCGGGAAAAATATAATAAAAATGATTTTCTTATGGGACTAATGACCGGCGGTGTTCCTTCCTACGATGTACAGCAGCGTGCCGCACGGCTCCACATTGCACCGGAAGAAAATCGAATTCTCTTTTTGATTGAAATGAAAGAACCTGACGAGATTGTTGCAGAGATCCTTAAAAATCTGTTTCCTTCTCAGACAAAAGCTTATATCATTCCTGTTTCAAAAGAGCGACTGGCTGTATTATATCCATTTCATGAGACAAAGGATTCCAAAGATTCTGCTGATGAACATGCAAGACATCTGGCTCATGCGATTGTTGACACGCTGAATGCGGAAGCTCTTGCACATGTTCAGGTTTCTTTTAGTCAGATGATTCCTTCTCTTTTGGAATTATCCGGGGCTTTTCGTGAAGCAAGTCTTGCACTGAAAGTTGGAAAACTTTTCTATCCGGAACAGACTGTCTTTCCATACAATGAACTGGGGATTGGCCGCCTGATTTATCAGCTTCCTGTTTCACTGTGCGAAAGCTTTCTCCAGGAAGTTTTCTTAGACAAGATTCCGGACAAGCTGGATGATGAGACACTCCTGACGATCAACCGTTTCCTTCAGAATAATCTGAACATTGCTGAGACTTCACGCCAGCTTCATATGCACCGTAACACGCTGATCTATCGTCTGGAGCAGATTGAAAAGCGTACCGGACTTGACTTAAGGCAATTCGAAGATGCAATGACATTTAAGATTGCAACAATGGTCATGAACTATCTTCATGCTGAAAAAGAAAAAAATTGCACTGAGGTGTAATTGATATATAATGTGTAACTGTTCATAGCCAAGCAAAATTTCATAAAACAGGTGTAAAATGCTTGCATTTTTAAGACTGTT
>OGPM01001328.1_pt1 | contig 20750 bp, 20 predicted proteins | sample 1552961 | NCBI WGS metagenome assembly OGPM01 (sample SAMEA2580304, study PRJEB22360) | human gut metagenome | biome: human gut; feature: human-associated habitat; material: faeces | place: Denmark | collected 2008/2010
GGACCGTGTTTCCCCGTCCCGGACCGCGCCCATTTTTCTGTAAAATCCCACGGCCTGAGGGCTGGTAACAAAATGAATACGGCATATTTCCTGTTTTCCGCACCAGCCGGTCATATGCTCCCACATCTGTTTTCCCAGTCCCCTCCCCAGCCTTTCCTCTGCCACGTAAAAATACTCTAATTCCCACGCATCTCTATCCTGCCTGATTCCCCAGAAGGCAGCCGGACAGCCGCGTTCTCCTGCCGCATACACAGGATTGCGGCGGATAAAATCTTCCGTAACATTAAACCCTGCGTCAAAGTTTTCCATAAACGCCTCATCATATCCCCAGTGTGCCTCTGAAGCCCTTGCAAGCCGGCGCAGCGCCTCCGTATCTTCGGGCTCAGCCCTGACAAACCCCAGAGCCTGCCTTTTATACCGGCCGGGATAAAGGCTCTTTGCCTCCCTGGTAAATCTTTCCACCACAGCTGTTTTCTGCTCTGTATACCCATCCCGGTCATGTTCATATTCCTTCCAGAGTCCCAGCTTCAGCTCCTCATATTCCCTGGCTGCTTCCGGATGCTCCCTCAGATAATCCCTGAAATACAGCTCGTCGTTATCCCCCGCCTCTCTCAGATGCAGATGGAATACCTTCTCCGCAAATCCCGACGGCGTGTAACCCCTGTTGAACGAAATCCTCCCTGGCTTTTCCATCATGCAGATGTAGCCGCCGCCGATAATATGTTCCTTCACGGCCTGCATATCCCCGCCTTCCCTCATTTCCACCAGGATATCCACTATAGGCTTGGCCCAGATGGATGGGATGGACGTGCTTCCCACATGGCTGATTTCACAGATATCCTCCATGGGCAGGATGTCCAACAGCCGCTTCCTTTCCTCCTGATACCACTGCGCCCAGACCGGCCTGTGCTCTGTGAGGAACACAGGGAACATCTGCCACAGCTCCTCCAGACTCATGCCGGAAAACGGGTCCTGTTTATCCTTCATCATCATGTCTCTCCAATTTTCTCTCCCACTCCTCCTTCACCCCTTTCATCCTGCGGAAATAGGAACTCATCTCATCCGCCATGCCTGACAGACGGTTTAAAAGAGTGGAAAAATCCTTTAACATCTCATCGTTCTGGAAATAGGGGTATACGATATCATGGTCTATCTCACTCCAGCCCTCCTCGAACAGGGTCCTTCCCTGGATTTCCACATAGTATCCCTTATATTTGATGATATAGTGGAGAGATCGGTATATTCCGTTGGACTTAATCTCAATCAAATTCTCATCATAAATCCTGGTGTCCCCGTTCCTGCGGTAGACCTTTGGTCGTTCCGCGATGTAATAATGCCTGGGATCCTCATCAAAATCCTTTATTCGGTCCACCACATAGAGAGCGGGATTATTTTCAAATACGCTGGTTATATATTTGTGGAAATGAATCCAATCCTCCCGGTAAAGAAAAAACACCCGGATACCAATCAGGTCCGTGATATACTTATGATAATTGCTCCTGCTTATATCCTCAAACCGTTCAAAATGTTCGTTGCGCTTGCGTATGATTTTCTCAATCAGATGGCCGGGATCCTTAGTGCGGTACCGGTAGGAATGGATGCCTGCCCTCTCAATATCATAGAGATAATCGTACACAAAATCCTTACCAATGCTGCGCAGTTTTCCCTCAACGGACAAATAGTCATCATAGATGGCCGCCAGCTCCTCCCATTCCAGACCGGCCGCCTTAAGTTCCTCAGGTTCAATGTTGTAGCTTGTTAAAAAATTTTCCTTGTCAATCATCCGGTATCATTCCTCCTGTGTGTCTAAAATGTCTGCATATCCTTACAGCCGCCGTACGTCATCCGTCAATGGGGCTTCATCACCAATGCCCTTTCATCCACTGCCCGCAGGGTTGCCAGTATTCCGTCCAGGTGATCGTACTCATGCTGAATCAGTTCCGACATATCCCCTTCCAGTTCCATGGAGCAGTCATTCCATTCCAGATCTTTATAATATATGATGCACCGTTTATACCGCTTTACCCTGACCAGCAGATCAGGAAATGACATACAATCATCCAGCACGTCTATCATCTCCTGTTCAGGAAAGGCAAGCCGTGGATTGATAAACAGCACCGGAGTGTCCAGATGCCGGTAAATAACACGTTTCTTCACTCCAATCTGAGGCGCCGCAATAGCCCTTCCCACTCCATAGCGGGCCCTAAATGCCAACAGTGTATCCTTTAAATCCTCCCTCACCTGTTCCATCTGATGAAGCTCTTCTATTTTCACTTCCCTGCTGACCTCATATAATTCAGGATTTCCCAATAACAGAATCGTCCGCTCCACGTCAAAACCTCCCTCTGCGCTGTTTTCATTCCCGTACAACGCGTTTTCCTAAGTATATCATGATTCCATCCGATTTCCAAATCCCAATTAAAGGGTACGGGGAAAAAATCCGGACTGCCTCTTAAGTCGAGACAGTCCGGGCCTGTATGCCTTTATGTATATTACGCCTGGGGGAACTCAATCAGATTCAGTCCGATGGATTCACTCATCCTTCTGCCAGCGGTTCCGTCAATCGCCGTAATAAAAATCTCTGCGGTGGCGCTGATAACCGCCCTGTTCAAATGGCCTCCATGGCACTCTCCATCCAGCGGGTTGCCGATTACCATGTGCAGATGAAGATATGGGGTTTCTCCCTGCTGTGTTATGTTGCCTGTAAGGGAGGCAATTTCATAGATTCCCTTGAAGGACTTTCCATAATACTTCTTCTGCGTTGTATTAAATACCCCAAGTTCCACCTCGCAGGCAGCTCCCAGCCCGGAAACCTCTCCCAGAGCCACCTTTTCTGTTCTGCACACTTCCCGGATACACTCTGTCACTTCCTCGCCCGGATTCAGGCGGAGGATAATTTTTTGTCCAAATCTCTTATATTCCATGGTGTTGACTCCTTTCAAACACAGTTTACAATACATTTAACCATTATATATTCATGTATGTAAGATGTAAAATTATATTTTCTACGGTCTGCTCTAATTTTTCGTTATGATTGGCTGTGTCTGAGCTTTAAAAATATGCCTTGGAATTCTCCCGCATCAAAAAATCACATCCCGGTCCGACCCTCCCATTGTCAAATTCCCTATACAGGTATATAATTATACTAACATCTTTTTTTAACCATACAACCATAAAGATACTAAGGAGGTGATACAGAATGGATAACGCAATGAAAATACCTGATTGTCCTGTGGAAATGACCCTGCAGCTTATTGGCGATAAATGGAAGGTTCTCATCATCCGGGATTTGCTCACAGGTACAAAACGGTTCAACGAGCTCATGCGGTCAGTAAACGGCATAACCCAGAAAGTCCTGACCAGCCATCTCAGGGCCATGGAGCAGGCAGGCCTGATTACCCGCAAAATATATCCGCAGGTTCCCCCGAAGGTGGAATATACCCTGACCGAAACAGGATACAGCCTGAAACCCATACTGGACTCCATGGTAGCCTGGGGAACAGATTACAAAAAGAACATAGGACAAATGTAAACGCACAAAGAGCCGTGTCCCCGGTTTCTCTCAAATCCGGGGATCATGGCTCTTATGTGATCCTTATATGAGCTTTATGTGAACTTTATGTGATCCTTATATGCTCCTTATGTGAAATCACTATGATATTATCCCTGCGCAGCCGGCTCCAGTCCTAAAAAAACCGCTGTGTCCCGAAGCGCCTTCATACCGTCAAGACGCCCTAAATCATACATTTGCTGTATCTTCTCCGGTCTGTTTTCTGTCCGGCTGATTTTAATAAGACGGCTGGGACGTATGACAAAGATTTCCCCGGCAGCCTCCATGCGTCTGACCTCCTCCAGTTCCCGGTTATACATCAGGTGGCGGCACTCCATGGTTTTTATAAATTCGGGATATCTGCGGTATACCCTGCGGATAGCGGGGAGCATTTGGTTTGGCTTTTTGCGGTAACCATCCGGCCGGGTAAGTATGACCAGGCTTCTTTTAAAGCCCATTTTGCGGAATGCAGCTACGGGAATGGAGTCGGATACGCCTCCGTCCAGCAGCTTCTGTCCGTCTATCTCCACAATCCTGGAAACCAGAGGCATGGAGGCGGATGCCCTGATCCATTGCCGCCAATTGTTTGTTCCCCCCCCCCGGCCTGCCGCATCTGTGGTATACCGGCCTGCCGGTTTCCACATCTGTGCAGGTGGCATAAAACTCCATGGGCGAAGCCTCAAAGGCGTCATTGTCAAATGGGTCCAGCCGTTCCGGCAGTTCGTGATAGCAGAACTCATTTCCCACCAGGTCGCCGGTCGTTACCAGAGATCGGAAGCTCATATACCGCGGATCGCGGCAGTACTTCAGATTATAGCGTATGGAGCGCCCGGCCCGTCCCGCCACAAAGCTGCACCCATGGATGGCTCCTGCCGAAACTCCTACCAGACCGTCTGCCTTAATCCCATGTTCCAATAATACGTCCAATACGCCGGCGGCGTAAATGCCCCGCATTCCGCCGCCTTCCACAACAATTCCAGTTTTCATTTCCATCTACCTCTTTACAGGCGTATTTTAGGAATTAGTTCTTACCTCATCCCACTGGCCATGGCCTGTCAGCCAGTTCAGAGCCTTGTGCCATTCCCTTACCACCCCGGTCTTCATGCCCGCAGGCTCCGGCAGCTCATGGCGCCTGGCATTGATGCAGGACCATTCCAGACAGGAAATAAGGTCGCAGGCATCCAACAGCTCTCTGGGGCTCTTAGGTCTGGACTTTGCCATGATTTTACTGATACTGGTGCCATTTCTCAGCAGCTTTACCAAATCAGCGGGATTGCAGGGATGATCCGGGAATCCCAGCTCCTCCACCAGTCCCAGCGCCCATTCTACCACGTGAAGGGATTCATACTGCCTTAAGAAAGACAGGACTTCCTTCCTGTCGGGAGCCGTATCGTGAAGATACCTCCACTCCCTGGGAGAAAAATAATCCTGGGTATTGTTATTATCAATATAATCCATCAGGAAATTCTGTGCCTTTTCCATCCCCTGTTTTTCATCCAGAAGGCATTCCGAATAAATGGCAACGCCCATAATGGCCAGGGCCCTCTGAGCAGTCTCCTCCAGGGAGGGGCAGGTTATCTGTGAAGCAGGCGCAACTGCGGGCAGCCATCCGGGTACATAGATTGCATTTCCGATAAGCGTCTGCATGGTGCGCATCCTGCGGTCCACCTGCTCCTGGGTGATATCCTTTCCGGCCTTTAAGTCCGGCTCCTGATAGGGAAGATAGCGGGTAAAGGCGCTTCCGCCCTTATCGGACAGAATCAGGAGCTTTTCTCCATTTTCCCCGCTGCAGAACATGCCGTCCTCTTTCTCATCCTGGTTCTGAATCAGGATAATTCCCTCCAGATCGTTTAAAATGGACACGAACATATCCTCAATCATGGTCTTCTTGTCCTCGATATCCTCTTCGTCCTCCACGTCAAAGGCATATTCCACCAGCACAAAACTTCTGGCCCGTCCAATCTGGTACAGCAGGTTGGTCTTAACATCCACAACACCTGTTTTAACCTGATAAAAATGGTCGCAGGTTCCCTCCACCTGTCTCTTTATAAACTCCTCCGCCTTTTCACCGGCAGACTCGCTGGCCACTGCCAGACGGATTTCTATATCTCCGTTATGCAGAACAAGGGTATCCCCCATTCCCTCCGGGTCCAGGCCAAAGGTTGCACACAGAACTTGAATGATTTTTTCCTGTGACGGGATATCTGAGAAAATGAATGCCTTGCCTTCATATCGCTTTGCTGGGGCTGATGTCTCTGTTGTATTCTTTTCTTCAAACAATTCCATATAAATCTCCTTCTTGATTACACCGTATAAAACAGTTTGATTATACTATGTTTGGTGGGAAAACACAAATTATTCCTTATATTTTCTACTATTTCCCTTCAAAATAATCCGAAGCCACCATCCCATAGATACACTCATCGCATATCCCCTGATTATTCCACCCATACTGCCGGAGGGTCCCTTCCTTTTTAAGCCCGCAGGCCATCATGACCTTTCCGCTGTTCACATTGCGTATATCGTGCAGGGCCTCCACGCGGTTGGCACCCTCCACCTCGAAAAAGAACCGAATCAGCTCCGCAAACGCCTCCTTCATGATTCCATTCCCCCACCACTTCCTGCCCAGGCAGTATCCGACCGTCACCCGTCCGGCTTTCTGGTTAAGCTGCGGGACAGCAATGCTTCCAATGACATTGCCCTCATCTTCCCTCCATGCTATGGCCCAGGTGTAAAAATCCTTAGACTCATAGGACGCAATCCATCCCTCCAGAATTTTCTTTGTCTCCTCCACATCCTTGTGAGGTTCCCAGGTGAGGTACTTCGTGACCTGGGGATCGTTTGCCCAGTTTCTAAACATGGCGTCGGCGTCCTCTATCACATAAGGGCGCAGCACCAGCCGCTTTGTCTCCATTCTTACGGTTCCGGAATTCTTCATAAGGTTCCTCTCCTTTCCTGCACATACAAAGGATGTGCGCAGCATGATTGACTGGCAGCAAAATATTATTCTCTAATATAGCACACATCCCGCATTTTAGGAACCCTTGATATTCTAAATTATTTGATATAGCCATGCTCTCTGCCGCTTGTTCCATCCACCGCTTACTCCATCCACCGCTTACTCCATCCCGAAATACACCTTTAACGCTTTCCCCATAAACTCCGATGCACCTTCCCCGTATTTCCTGTCTGTTATTTCCTGAAACGCGGGATTCGTCATATAATTATTGACCATGAAGGACCAGTAGCTGCTGCCCATATCCATTCCTCCATTGCTTTCATTGATAAGTGATACCAGTTCACCGGCTATCTTCTGTACTTCGTCCGAACCGGCTTCCTTACTCAAATCCGCGGTAAGCTTCTTTGTCAGCGTATCCGTTTTATCCACGGCCTCATCTGCCTCTTTCTGTGTGAACCCAGGTCCATTTTCCAGAAAATGCTGCAGATTTTCCTCCATGGCCTTTGTGAATTTCTCAATGCTGCCATATTGTTTTACTGCCATCTGTGCTATGTGACCTTCGTTGGCCTTTAACTCAGAAATCATTTCGTCAAAGCTCTCCATACTGCCAAGCTGCTTTATGATTTCTTCCATATGTGTCCTTTTATAATCTGTTAGAACCTGAAAATAATTGCTCATATCAAATTCCCTGAAATCCAAAGTTCTCTCTCCTTTTATAAGTCTGTCCAACAGCTCCAGCAGCGCGTTTAACCGGTCCCTCTTAATCTGAATCAGTTCCCGCTGTTTTTCAAATGCATCCTTCCTGTCATACAAAGGGCTTGCCATAATAGCCTTTATTTCCTTTAATGTGAAATCCAGCTCCTTAAAAAACAGTATCTGCTGCAGCACTGCCAATGTATTTTCATCATACATCCTGTATCCTGCTTCGGTCACCTGAGTGGGCTTAAGCAGACCAATTTCATCATAAAACTGCAATGTCCTAACGCTGACACCAGTCAGGGAAGACATCTGTTTCACTGTCATCATACCAATCATCCTTCTTTCATTTTCAGAGCTTCCGCCTATGATTATCTGCCGGCAGCGGAATATCCGCATCAGCTTTATCTCTTACCACTACTGTACACTATCACGTTACGTAAGAGTCAATACCTTTTAAATTAAAAATTCTTACATGCAAAAAGGAGCTTACCAAAAGCATTGTCCCCGACATAACGCATATCCGGTCCTGATTCTGCCTCCTGAAAACCCCTTTCCAGCAGTAACTGGCATTTCGTTGTATGCATCCCTCTGCTGCCACTGATTTTCCACAGCCGCCTTTATGCAAGTTCCTCCATCAGCTCTTCCTGCAGCTCCTGGTTCACCAGTTTCATGTCACCCTCAAACACCTTGGGATATGGAAATGCCATGTCCCCGTATAACTTGCCGAATGCCACGTAGACCTTCTTCCCCTTCAGCGCAAATATAGTCCCTATGCCATAGCGCTTGTGCTCCACCCTTTGATTCATAATTCTCATGTTATCCGACTCCTTTCTTTAAAACCTTTCTTTTAACCTTTCTTCCGGCCGTACTTTCAGCCTTTCTTCCGTCCTTACTTTCTTCCTTACTTTCGTCCTTATTTCTAATCCTCTTCTAAATAACCTTTGCCATCTTTTCCTTAGCCGCTTTCCTTCTTTTCTTTAACAATTCCGTCTGCTCCTGTTTCCTTTTTGTCTCATATAACTGATAAACCACAAGACGCTGTTTTGCTTCTTCCGTTCGCTTCTTCTTTAATTCCATGACCGCGGCTTCTGCCCGCTTCTGAAGGATTGGATCGTCAAAACACAGAAACCGCTCAAAGGCATCGGGATACGGAAATACCTTTCTCCCGGCTTCACCATCAAACAGAACCACCATATGGTTCTGTACCACCTCCGCCACTCTTCCAGTCCCATACCTGACATGTTTCACGGATTCATTTTTCATCTTCTCACCTTCCTGCAAAAGCGTTGACTGTTCCCTGCTCATCATCCATTGAGCTGTTTCATCCGGATTCTTCCGGATTATCTCAGTCATTATTTTACCATTTTCCCAAAACAAATTTCAAAGGAGAACTTTCTCCTCAAAAAAACTTTGTGAGTTCTGTGCAGAGGGAACCTCTCTGTTTTTGTATACTTTTCCCGCGTTCCATCAGCCTGTTTCTGCAAGCAGAATTAACCCGTTACGCAAAAAATGCCCTCCGGCTGCATGATATGCCGGAAAGCATTTTCCATAAAACTTATTTTCAAGTCCAATCTTTATTCCATCCCTGCAAAAAATCACTCCACTCCCGCTTTTTTGCAAATATCATTGAGACAGCATGCCTCACAGCGGGGTTTTGTCCTGGCTGTACAGACGTCCCGTCCATGGAATACCAATCTGTGGCAGAAATCGCTGCCCTCCTCAGGCGGTACAAGCTTCCACAGAGCCATCTCCACCTTCTTGGGCTCCTTGATTCCATCCACCAAACCCATGCGGTTCACCAGGCGGATGCAGTGTGTGTCCGTCACAATGGCAGGCTTTCCGAACACATCCCCCATAATCAGGTTTGCGCTCTTTCTTCCCACTCCGGGAAGCTTTAACAGGGCGTCAAAGTCATCGGGCACCTTGCCTCCATACTGTTCCTTCAGTATCTTCATGCAGGCGCTTATGTCCCTGGCCTTGCTGTGTCCCAGGCCGCAGGGCTTCACAATCCGTTCAATGTCTTCCACATCCGCCTCTGCCAGGGCATCCACATCCGGATATTTGGCGTAAAGGTCCTCAACCACCACGTTCACTCTTGCGTCTGTACACTGTGCTGCCAGGCGCACACTGACCAGCAGCTTCCAGGCATGGTCATAGTCCAGGGTACAGCCTGCATCGGGATATTCTTTTTTCAGGCGGTCTATGATTTCCAATGCAAGTTTTTCCTTTGTCATGTTGTATCTCCTTTGTATGCTGCAGCGCACTTCTTTTTAACTTCCTTTTAACTTCTTTTTACTTCTTTGTATCATCCTGCGCTTTTCTTTTCACATACATCTTATTATACATGACACAGGTTTATTTCTCAAGGGAAATACCCTGGGGCAGACTGTAAGGACAACGGCCCCAGGGCAGATTATTCCTGTTGATATCACATATGATTATTTAACAATAAAAGACTTCCTCTTACTCACCACATCAAAGATAACCGCTGCCAGCAGAACGCCGCCCTTTACCACCTTCTGCAGGTTCTGGTCCACGCCCATGATGCTCATGCCCAGATTCAGCACGCCCATAAGGGTTGCGCCCACGATAACCCCGGGGACCGTACCGGTGCCGCCGTATGCGGAAGCGCCGCCGATGAAGCACGCGCCGATGGCATCCATCTCATAGCTGTTTCCGGCCGTGGGGTTGGCGGAGTTCAGTCTGGCTACCGTGACCATGCCCGCGATGGCTGCCAGAAGGCCCATGTTTAAGTAGGCCAGGAAGTATACCCGGTTGGTATTGATACCGGAAAGCTTGGTTGCCTTCTCATTGCCGCCCACAGCATAGAAGTAACGGCCTGTGGTGGTCTTGGAGGCAATATAGCTGTAGATTCCGATGATAACCGCTACCCAGATAAGAGCGTTTGGAATTCCCTTGTACTGGGCCAGACGGAACATGAAGGAGAGCAGGACAACGCAGATGACTGCCATTTTAATCACAACTCCCGTAAGAGGCTCCACATAATATCCCTTTGCCAGCTTCTGCCGCCTTCCATTGAAAACTATAAAGGCATAGACAACACAGGCAATAACTCCCACCAGGAAGCAGGTCAGGTTAAAGCCCTCCACAGCAAAGAAATCCGGCACATAGGTATTGAACAGCACCAGAAACTGGTCCGGTATGGGAGCCAGCGTCATTCCCTGAAGCACCACGTTGGAAAGTCCCCTGAACATCAGCATGCCGGCCAGGGTAACGATAAACGGAGGAATCCTGACATAGGCAATCCAGAATCCCTGCCATGCTCCCACTAACATTCCCATGATGGCCATGGCGATAAGTGTAAGGTAAGGGCTGATGCCCATTTCCACCATCATCTTGCCTCCGATGGCGCCCACGAAGCATACCACAGAACCAACCGACAGGTCGATGTTGCCTCCGGTCAGGATACAGAACAGCATGCCGGTAGCCAGGATAAATACATAGGCATTCTGGGCAATCAGGTTGTTTACGTTCTGCGGAAGAAGCATCTTGCCTCCCGTGTTCACGGTAAACAGTATGACGATAACCGCAAGAGCGATAATCATTGTATATTTTTTCAGAACCTCTGAGATTTTCAGCTTTTGATCCATGGTCTACTCTCCTTTATCAGCTTTAAGAATACAGGACATAATATATTCCTGGGTAGCTTCCGAAGCGTCCACTTCCCCGGCCAGCCTGCCCTCATTCATGATATAAATGCGGTCGGACATGCCCAGCACCTCGGGAAGCTCCGACGATATCATGATGACGGACTTCCCTTCCTCCACCAGACGGTTTATGATACAGTATATCTCATACTTTGCGCCTACGTCGATTCCCCTTGTGGGCTCATCCAGAATCAGAACATCCGGCTCCGTAAACATCCATTTTGCCAGAAGCACCTTCTGCTGGTTGCCGCCGCTAAGATTTCCTGCGTTCTGTTCCACTCCAGGACATTTTGTCTTCAGCTTATCCTTGTACTCCACAGCCACCATGTATTCTTTGTCCTTGTCTATGACTCCATGGCTGCTGACCGCTCCCATGTTGGCAAGGGTGGTGTTTACACGTATGGGATTGGACAGGATAAGGCCGTTCCCCTTCCTGTCCTCAGTCACATATGCGATCTTATGGCTGATGGCGTCGTGCACCGTATTCAGATGGACTTCTTTTCCCTCAATAAAAAGCTGTCCCGAAATATTGGTACCGTAGCTCTTTCCGAAAATGCTCATGGCCAGCTCCGTACGCCCCGCTCCCATAAGCCCGCAGATTCCCACCACTTCCCCTTTGTTTACATGAATGGACACATGGTCCACCACCTTCCTGTCTGAGTACAGAGGATGGTATACCACCCAGTCCCTGACCTTAAGGGCAGTGCCGCCGATGCTGATGCTCTCCCTCCTGGGGAACCGGTCTGTCAGCTCACGTCCCACCATTCCCTTTATGATCCGGTCCTCTGAGATGTCGTCTGTCTGTTTATCCAGAGTCTCTATGGTGGAGCCGTCACGGATGACCGTTATCTTGTCAGCCACATATGCGATCTCATTGAGCTTATGGGAAATAATGATGGATGTCATGCCCTCCTGCTTGAATTTAAGAAGCAGCTCCAGCAGGGCTTTGGAATCATCCTCATTGAGGGAAGCAGTTGGTTCGTCCAGAATCAGCAGCCGGGCCTTTTTGGCAAGGGCCTTGGCTATCTCCACCAGCTGCTGCTTTCCCACTCCGATATCCTTGATCAATGTATGGGAGGACTCGTTAAGGCCCACTGTTTTTAAATAGCGGTCAGCCTCGTCGTATGTCTGGTCCCAGTTAATTGCCATTTTCTTTCCTTTTTCATTTCCAAGGTACATGTTCTCGCCAATAGACATATACGGAATCAATGCCAGCTCCTGGTGGATGATGACGATTCCCTTTTCCTCGCTGTCGCTGATTTTATCAAACTTGCACACCTGACCGTCGTAAATGATGTCGCCCTCATATGTGCCGTAGGGATATATGCCGCTGAGCACGTTCATGAGAGTGGATTTACCGGCTCCGTTTTCCCCCACCAGCGCGTGGATTTCTCCCTTTTCCACCTTCAGGTTTACATTGTCAAGGGCTTTTACTCCGGGGAAGGTCTTGGTGATATTTCTCATTTCCAAAAGTATCTCTGCCATTCTATCCCTCCTACAACCATACAGGCGGGTGTTTCTCCCCGCCTGTACGATTCTCATCTTTTCCGGCCTGATTGGCCGGTCCATCTGATTACTTTAACTGGTCTTCCGTGTAATAGCCGGAATCAATCAGCATTTCTTTGTAATTATCAATTGTTACAACAACCGGCTCGCAGAGATATGTGGGGATTACGCCTGTGCCGTTATCATAAGACTTGGTATCATTAACTTCTGCCTCTCCGCCCTGCATAACGGCGTCCACCATCTTAACTACCTGTGAGGCCAGGGTACGTGTATCCTTGAATACGGACATAGCCTGCTTGCCTGCAATCAGGTTCTTTACATTGGCAATATCACAGTCCTGACCGGTGATAATCGGATATTCGCCGGTATAGGAGGATGCAAGGGCATTCTCAACACCCAGTGCAGTAGAGTCGTTGGAGCAAAGCACTGCGTTTAAAACGGTTCCGTCGGAGTAATTTCCTGCAATGATGGTATCCATTCTGTTCTGTGCCTTCTCTGAATCCCAGTTAGCGGTTGCCACCTGCTCGAATGTGGTCTGGCCGGACTTTACAACCAGCTTTCCGCTGTCAATGTATGGCTGAAGCACGTCCATGGCTCCGCCGAAGAAGAAGTTGCAGTTATTGTCAGCCGGGTCGCCGGTGAACATCTCGATGTTGAACGGTCCGTCATTTTCCTCTAATCCAAGGGCCTCTACCAGATATTCGCCCTGCTTCTGTCCTACCATGTAGTTGTCAAAGGTTGCGTAATATGTAACAGCGTCAGAGTTCATCAGAAGCCTGTCATAGGAAATAACAGGTATGCCTGCTTCCTTGGCCTGTCCCAGAGGCTCGCCCAGAGAGCTTCCCGCCATGGTGGCGAAAGGCAGAGCTTCCGTCGATGGACGCGATTACCAGCATCTCACAGCCGTTGGAAATCATGTTCTCCACCTGGGATACCTGGGTCTGTACATCGTTGCTGGCGTACTGAAGGTCTACCTCATATCCGGCCGCCTCCAGCTCTGCCTTCATATTGCTTCCGTCCTGGTTCCATCTCTGCAGGTCCTTGGTTGGCATTGCCACGCCGATCAGGTGCTTTTCGCCGGATGCAGCCCCGTCCTTTGCTGCTTCTGTCTCAGCCTTGGTATTCTCTGCTTTGGCATTCTCTGCCTTTGCGTCGGCCTGGGTCTCTGTCTTTGTCTCTGAAGCAGGAGCAGCTCCCTCCTTGCCTGCGCATGCCATAAGGCTGCCTGCCATGGCTAATGTAAGCATGGTCACTAACAATTTCTTTTTCATATTGTAAATCCTCCTCCATATGTTTTGATAGTTTAAATATACCACAGCCCGCTCTGGACTTGCTTGGCACCCATCTGCACACTTTTGAGAGGTTTAAAAAAATGCCCTGTGCTCTACAGGACATTTTTGCTCAGTTTATATTGTTTTTAGTTAAAAATGTGCTAGCGTGGTCTTTGCAGTCATTCCTGCTCCATTGTAAACTTTTATTTTATTTCTGAACAGGCCTTTAATGCTTCATAAGCCACATACTTAATCAACTCAATTTCCAAACCAATTTCACTGTCACTTACCGTTGGAACCGCAATATATTCGTCAACATCCCCTTTCGCGTGTGCTATGGAACACCTCATTGAATATATCCGTTCACAGAGCCTTCCTACTATCTTTTCATCGCTTTTCGTTAAATCAATTGGGGTTTTCTGTGAATTACAGTATTTATTTACTCTGCTTTTATCTTGTAATATCCAGGATTTAAATTTTGATATATCCAAACTCCTTGTCAGCACTAATTTCAGCGACTCTCTCTCACTTAGTATATTCTTGTACTTGTGCAATACTTTTCTAAGTTCATTGTGATTTACAGCAGGCATTGACAGCGCACCATATTCGTTTAAAAAAAAATAGTTTTGTGCTCTAACAAAAAAATACTCTAATACTTGATAGTAACTCAAATATGCCAATCTGGCCTCCTTGGCATGCAGAGCATTGATTAGGTATAGGGCTGGTATATACTCGAATTCTAACGAATGAAACTGAATTCCATATAACTTGGCTTCCCCTTCTAATTTATAGATTGCATCCATTTCTACAACGGAAAAGTCTAAGTCATGTTCCATTGAGACTTTCAGCAATATCTCATTAATCATACGGCATATCGCATCATTGCTTAAGCATTCTATATCAAATAATTGAATCGATAAATATCTTTCATGATTAAAATGCGTATGGGTAATTTCACCCCACTTGCCTATATTGATAAAATAGTCGTAAAAAACGCTCCAAATCAGGTCACTCTTAGCTCCAATTTCACCAATACATCTTTTCCCATCATAAAGTTGTACTGATCCAATATCTTGATAGTCAACTCCCTTGATTATTTTCTTATACGTCTTCATGTTACTAGGTATGACCATACACTCATAATAGTTTGCTATCCGAATAGCATTATTACCTACGCGGAAAAAGGCATTATAAAATAGCGGGGAAAGTACATTTTGAAATGAACGCCAATCATCCCCTGGCTTCATGGACTCAACCAGCTTAGAAAACAAAGCAATCTGGATACCCAGGATTTTCTTGGATTCTTCTGTTAATTCAAACAACTCCCCTCCAATATCCACTGAATTAATATTATCCAGCGAAATAGTCTTAACCCATCTTTTTAGTGCTTCATGTTTAACCAACCGATTCCCATACATTGACATATAAAAAATGCCCTGCAGGATACAGGACATTTTTGCTCAGTTTATTTTATTTTTAGTTAAAAATGTGCTATCATCCAGCTGTACACCCTAATTCACATTCAAATACACATCCTCCTTAGCATGGAACCCGCCCTTAATGATGACCTCGTCCATATTTTCCCCGGTGACCGCAATGGGCTGCAATTCCAGGTAGGGAACTTGATAGGTGCCGTCATAGGCAGTGTCCTGCACCTCCTCGATTTCCTCCCCCAATCCCAGGAGAACCGCGCATTTGGCTGCCAGGCTGGCCTCCTGTTCCACGGATTTAAAAGCCGTCATTTCCTGGGTTTCCTCCACGATGCGCTGACAGGCTGCCAGGTCGCCGTCCTGACCGGTCACGCACACCTTTCCGGCCAGCCTTTCTTCGGACAAGGCCCTAAAGGCCTGGCTGGCCAGATCATCGTTTCCGCAGATGATTCCCTTTACATTGCGGTCCAGCTTTAATCCTTCCTTCGTATAGGTATAGGCGTTTTCCGCAATCCAGCCGGGGCAGTTGGCTTCATAGACCACATTGAGATTGCTGCCGGCCAGGGTCTCGTCAATCCCCTCCCGGATAAGCGAAACATTGTTGTCGGTCAGGGGCCCCTGAATCAGGAAGATATCGCCTCCGTCCGGAATGTTTTCCAGCATGCTCTCAGCCATCAGCCTGCCCACCTCGGTGTTGTCAAACGATATGTATAAATCGCACCCGGCATTCATTATGAGCCGGTCATAGGAAACCGTCTTGATTCCCGCTTCCCTGGCTTTAATCATCACATCAGACAGCGCCTCACAGTCTCCTGCCACCACCACGATGACATCCACCTGCTTCTTAATGAAATACTCAATCTGGGAAATCTGTTCCTCCACATCCCCGTTGGCATTCTGTACATTGACCTCCGCCCCCAGCTCCTTTGCCGCGGACACAAACACATCCCTCTCCCGCATCCACCGTTCTATGACAAAGGATTCAAAGCTGAGACCAATCTGTACCTCCTGCTCCTCCTGCTCCACGCTGCCTGCCGCCGCGTCCTCTGTCTTGGCGCAGCCTGAAACCGCCAGGACCGAGAACAGGGCTGTGAGCAATATGCAGACAATACTGCCTGCGTTCCTCTTTTTACGTATACCCATATGATTTCCCTATCCTTTCCTAAATCCGTCCTAAACCTGTCCTTAAGCCTTCCCTGCCCCATTCTCCATCCGTTCCCTGTACTCGCTGGGATTGACGCCCTCGTATTTCTTAAAAATGCGGCTGAAGTAATTGGGGTCGCTGTATCCCACCATGGCGCATATCTGCTTGATGCTGTAATCCGGATTCCGAAGGCAGACACAGGCCTGTCTCATCCTGGTCCGTGTCAGGTATTCAATGAAATTTTCCCCTGTTCCCTGCTTGAACAGCTTGCTGAAATAGTAAGGGCTTATATTTACCATCCTGGATATCTCGTCCAGGGATATATCCTTCTGGTAATTTTCGTCAATGTATTTTCTCACCGTATCCACCAGGTACTCCATCTCCTTCTTTTTCTCAGTACCCGCGCATTGACATATTTCCCGTGTTTTTTCCAGGAACCAGCGGCACAATTTGTCGCTGTCAGATGCCTCTTTTATCTCCCGGATATAACTGCCCCTGGGCTTTAAACCGAACTCAGTGCCGTCCTTTGCACATATCCGGTACTCCAGCTGCATGATGAGTTCCAGCACCTTGGCCTCCAAGTCTTCACGGCAGTCATACCTTCCCTGCATACACGAAAACAGCTCGGCCCCGCAGGCAGCGGCCCCTTCGCTGTCCGCCTTCAGTCCCCGCTCGTAATAACTGTTTTCCAGCTCCTTTGGGTATTCCCCGTCCACGTCCTCCTGCCTGCTTGGGATATCCGTGATGTGGACCACATGGCTGACGCTTTCCCGCAGGGCCCTCAGCGCCTCCCCGTATGACTCCTTTGCATTTCCCAGAGTTTTTGTGCTCCCGATACCGCTGCGGAAATCACTGCCAATGTGTTCCTCCAGCTTCTGGAGCATGGTCCTGGTCCTTGTGATGACCTCCACCCTCTCTTCATATTTAAGCACCGGCTCAGGGGAAGGCACAAACAGCACCACCCGGTTTCCCATGACAGGTCCGGCAATACAGGAAAAATAATCCCTCACGATTTCCCTCATGGCCTGGTAATACTTGTTAGCCTTTACGCTGGATCCGATTACATTGGTCAGCCTGCCGCTCTCATCCCTGTCTCCGAATTCCAGAACCAGGCAGAAACCGTAATTCTCCCTGATTCCCAGCAGTTCCTCGTAGCCGGAGCTGTCCGCGCCGTCATCCTGCAGCATATTGTAGATAAATCCGCTCTCAATCATGGGAACCACGATTTCCAGCCTCTCCCTTATTTTAAGGTCGTCGCTTCTCTTCTGTCTGGCTTCCTCCACCCGCTGCATGGCTTTCATGCATACGTCCAGGATTATCTTTTTATTGGAAATGGGCTTGGTCAGATATTCCATAACACCCAGGTTCACAGCCTCCTTTGCATAGGAGAATTTATCGTAGGCTGTGATGATAATAATAATCATCTCCTTATCCACCTTCCGTATTTCCTGGATGGCCTGGATTCCGCTGAGTCCCGGCATATGGATGTCCACAAATGCAATATCCGGGTGAAAGCTCTCCGCCATCTCCACAACACCTCTGCCGGTCTTGACACACCGTATATCGCATTCACTTCCAAAGCTGGTGGTAATGATCTTCTTAAGGGACTCCAGCATAATTCCCTCATCATCTGCCAGTAATATCCGAAACATGTCCAATCTCCTCCTTCACCGGAATATGGATGATGACCTCGGTCCCCATTCCGGGACCTTCGCTTACAATCCGGACCAGCCCCTTTTGCTGATAATACAGCTCCAGACGGCTGACCACATTGTCCAGGCCGATTCCCGTGGAATCGCCGTCCTCCGGCGTTTCCTGCCTCCTGCCTTCCATTACCTCAAGAATCCTCTCACGGCTCATGCCCTTTCCGTTATCCCGCACACTGATGCGGATGGAATCCCTGCACCCGTGAACCGTAAGAAGAATTGTACCGTTTTCTTCCATGCCGCGGATCCCGTGTCTGACCGCATTCTCCACAATGGGCTGCAGTATCATGCTGGGCATCTTCACATCCAATACCCGCTGGTCTATGGATTCTTTAAACTGTATGTCCCCTGCAAATCTCACATTCAGTATGTAGATATAATTTTCAGCCGCAGCCGTCTCATCCCCTACCGTGGCATCCTCCAATCCTTTCTTTACATTATAGCGGAAAAATTCCGCCATCTTGTCCAGGAAAATGCAGGTTTTTTCCGCGTCCTCCATCATGGCCAGCTGGGCCCCCGCATTGAGGGAATTAAACAGAAAATGGGGATTGATCTGGGACTGCAGGTATTTAAGGCGGGCTTCCTTCAGGTGGTTTTCCATTAGGAGCTCCCGCTCCAAAAGCTCCTGCTCCTTCTCAGCCCCCTCCTTTACCTTAGCCACATATTCCTCCAGGCTTCCTACCATCTGGTTGAAGGTCCTGGTGACAATGCCAATCTCGTCGTTGGAATCCGTATCCGGCATCTTTACGTTAAAGTTCCCCTGTCCCACCAGATTGGCGGTCCTGGCCAGACTGGTAAGGGGCGTTACCATATCCTTTACCAGCATCCTGAGCACCATAAGCCCTGCCAGCATGACAATCATCAGGATTACCATGTTGAACACCTCCATGTAGCGAAGGGCCTCCCTCATGGTCTGGTAGCTGGCAGAGTTGTTTTTAAACTGCAGCTCATTGAGCTCCGATATACGCGTGTTGATGTACTGATAGAGGGTAAGGGCCCTCTCATATGCCTCCCTGTACCGCTCTACGTTTCGCCCCCGCTTGGCCTGCACCGCATCCTGGGTCATATCCAGATAGGATTCCGACATCATGCGGATGTTCTTTTCCAGGATTTTTCCCGGCTTGTCAATGGTCTTATCGTTCAGGCGTTCTAACAATCCCTGGTATTCCTGCTGGCTTTTATAATAGCTCTCAAGGCTGTCCGAGCTCTTTACAGACACATAGTCTCCCATGTCCTTCTGCACATGCTCCAGGGCCTCTGACAGCTCGCTTAGGTTTACATTGCTGGCATATACCGTATCCATCTTGCCGGCAATCTTGTTTACCTGGAGATAGATAAATATATTGCTTACAAATAACGTCAGTATCATAAGGGTTACGGCCAGCAGTATCTTCTTCTCCAGGCTCAGGCGGCCCCATATGTTCTTTCCCGGTCTTTCCATATACATTGCCCACTTTTCCTTACTCAACGCCCATGTTTCATTAGCTGGCTCACATTTTCCTTTGTGACAAACTGCAAATCCACACTGTAATAGGAATTTGCGTGTCCCTCCTGCAGATATTCCTCCAATGCCTGCACACAGTACCGCCCCATCTGCTCCGTATCAATGACAAGCGTTACCGGAATATTCCCCTTCCTGACAGCCTCTAAAATCTGATCTGACTTGTAATACCCCAGGAGCTGCAGCTCCCCCACCTTATTGTAATCAATCATGGCCTGGTAGGCAGCCTCTGTATCCACGGCCTCTGTACACACAAGGACATCCGGTACTCCCTCCTTGCGGAAAAATATGTTCCTTATGGTCTCATCCGCATCCACCTTCCCGGTGGAGCGCATGGTTTCCTGTATGAGCCTGACCCGTCCCGATGTGTCCGGTGAAGTCACCAGCAGGTTATTGATCTGTTCTGCTATCTGCACCTGGCTGCTGTTATCCCTGTCATGGAGCAGAAGCATCACCTCCACATCATCCTTATCCGGCGGCACCAGCTTTAAAATCTGTTCCCCGTACTGGCGGCCCAGCTGGTAGTCATTGACCCCCACAAAACTTATACGGCTGGTATCCGGCGCATCCTTGAGAACCGTGACCACGGGGATTCCCGCCTTACCGGCCTCATTAATCCGCTCATCTATCTTATGGCCGCCCGTGTATTCCAGGATAATTCCATCCACCCTGGAAGCAATGGCCATGTCCATAAGACTCTCTATCTCTATGGTGGAGGAAAGACTCTTACCCATCAGTTCCACCAGGGCATTGTGCTCCCTTGCAGCCTCCCTGGTGCTCTCGTACACATCCTTCCAGAAAGGCATGTCACAATCCTCCACAATCATGACATAATGGTAGCGGTATTCGTTTCCATCCTCCCCGCCGTCCTTCTCCACCTGATTTAAAACATTCTGGTAATAGGAGCTGGTGACCAGTGTGAGGAACAGCACTACCAGTATTCCAGCAATTACAATTATCCGTTCCAAGCGTACCCGGTTTTTCATTGGTTTTCTGTGCCCGCCCTCTCTATCAGCCTCTCTATCCCATCCTCCGGATAGAGCTTCACCCCATACTTCCTGCACAGCTTTTCTGCGTCCGCCAGGTAGGAATCACGTTCCTCCCTGGTATCACAGGGATGGCTCATGGCCAGGGTCTTAAGGCCCGCAGACACCATCTCGCAGAAGCAGTCCATGACTCCCAGGCCGTAGGAATAGGCGTCAATCACATGTCCGGTATCCTCCCCGTTCACAAACTCGTATTCTTCCTTGTCCAGAGACAGGGGTATTCCCGACTTACTGGTCACATTTACCCCGCCATACCAGGTGCTGTCCACC
>OGPM01001360.1_pt1 | contig 20378 bp, 21 predicted proteins | sample 1552961 | NCBI WGS metagenome assembly OGPM01 (sample SAMEA2580304, study PRJEB22360) | human gut metagenome | biome: human gut; feature: human-associated habitat; material: faeces | place: Denmark | collected 2008/2010
AGCACTTGACTTTTAATCAAGTTGTCCGGGGTTCGAATCCCCGATGTCTCATGAAAGCTCAGTAAATATTTTATTTACTGAGCTATTTTTTTTGTCTTAAGAATTAAAATATAAGGATAATATAAGGATATAGAAAAGAAAAAACATTAAGAAGTAAAGAGAGATATGAATACACCAATATATAATAAATTAAAAGAGCTAGACTCAGAAAAAAGAATACCTTTTCATATGCCGGGCCACAAAAGAACAGATTTTGGGGCTTTTTTTGGTATAGAAAAAATGGATATTACAGAAATTACAGATTATGATAATCTTCATGAACCAGAAGGTATAATCAGAGAATCTATGGATTTAGTAAAAGATATATTTAAAAGTACAGAATCCTGGTATCTTGTTGGAGGTAGTACTCTTGGGATTCTTGTATCCATTTCTTCGGTATGTAAGCCGGGAGATAAGATTTTAATAGGCAGAAACTGCCATAAAGCGGTTTATAACTGTATTCGACTTTTACAGTTAGAGACCGTTTATTGTTATGCAGACATTTCACAAAAATATGATGTATGTGTTGACATGAAACCTGAGATGGTAGAAAAGAAATTAAAGGAGAATCCGGGAATAAAAGCGGTTGTACTTACTTCACCTACTTATGAAGGGGTTGTGAGCGATATTAAAGGAATTAAAAAGATTATTCAACCATATGGGATTCCATTAATTGTAGATGAAGCACATGGTGCACATTTTGTTTTTGATAAATATTTTCCTGACAGCGCAACAAAACAGGGGGCTGATCTGGTGATTCAAAGTACGCATAAAACATTGCCTTCGTTTACACAGACAGCAGTATTGCATCTTTGTTCGGATTTGATAAAAAAAGAGCAGGTGGAGGAAATGATAGATATTTATGAGACATCTAGTCCTTCGTATCTTTTAATGGCATCTGCAGAGTATGGAATTATATATATGAAAGAGGAGAAAGAACAACTTGCTCAATATGTGGATAACCTTAAAATTTTCCGAAAGAAATGTGAACAACTGCAAAAAATAGAATTACTTGATCAAAAAAAGTTAGGATGTTTTGCCTACGATAATGGAAAGTTAGTATTTTCCGTAAAGAATTGTGGGATTAATGGAAAAGAATTATTTCATTTATTATATGATAAATATCATATTGAATTGGAGATGGAGAATCTTACTTATGGAATCGCCATGACATCTGTATGTGATACAAAAGAAAATTTTGAGAAGTTGTGGGCTGCGATTTCTGAAATAGACAGAATGTGTGACTGTAGAGAAAAACAAAATGAACTGGAAAAGGAAATTCAGACAGAAGGTTGGATAGGAGAAAATTTTGTAACAAAAAATTTGAAATTCGTATATCCGCCGAAAATGATGGAATCATGGCAATGTCGGGGACGGCAGGTAGAGAATATAAAGTTATCTGACGCAGTAGGAAGAATTTCCGGGAAATATGTAATGATTTATCCGCCAGGAGTACCAATATTAGTTCCGGGAGAAAAAATACTGAAAGAAACAGTGGAAAATATCAGTCAATATTTATATAATGGATATAATGTACTTGGATTATCTAAAGAGGATCAGGTGCAGGTACTTCTGAAGGGAGATTTTATTAGATGAAGGGATTATTTATTGTGATGGAGGGTCCGGATGGCTCCGGAAAGACTACACAAATAAATTTGTTAGAGCAATATTTAAAAGAAGCAGGATATGAATGTCTGATTACAAGAGAGCCGGGAGGAACGGTAATAGGAGAAGAGGTAAGAGAGTTAATTCTTAATCCGGAATATAAGGAGATGTCTCCGGTTACAGAGATGCTTCTTTATGCGGCATCCAGGGCACAGCTTGTACATGAGGTAATCGGACCGGCTTTAGAAGCAGGAAAAATTGTTATAAGTGATCGTTTTGTAGACTCATCGATTGTTTATCAGGGAATCGCAAGAAATCTTGGGATTTCTACGGTAGCAGCTGTAAATGCGCCAGGAATCGGTATTTATCGTCCAGATGGGATTTTCTTTATTGATTTATCAGAGGCAGAAGGAATTCGCCGCAAGAAGAATCAGAAGAAGCTTGACCGCATGGAGCAGGAGAGTATAGATTTTCATCATCTGGTTTCGGAAGGATATCGTAAGGTACTTGCAGAACGACCGGAAGTTATTAAAATTGATGGTGGAAAAGACATTGATGTTATCCAGAAAAAGATTCGCAATCACGTGGATGAATTATTAAAGAAAAAGAATCGTTAAACAACAGAAACCGATAGAGTCGTTATTAGATAAGTGATTACCAGGAAAGATTTTTGAGGAAAGATCATGGCTGATATAAATGATATTTTAGGAAATGAAAGAGTGAAAGAACATTTTATTGCTGCTGTGCATCATAAAAAGATTTCCCATGCCTATATTATTGAAGGGGATAAGGGAAGTGGAAAGAAGATGCTTGCATCCGCCTTTTCTAAAATATTGCAATGTGAAACAAGGCAGAAAACAGAGGAAGAAAGAGCTTGTAATCAATGCGAATCATGTATACAGATGGAAAATAAAGACCATCCGGATGTGATATGGGTTTCTCACGAAAAAGCGGGAGTAATCAGTGTTGGAGAGATAAGAGAACAAGTCGTAAATACTGTAGATATTATGCCGTATAAAGGTCCGTATAAAATTTATATAATAGATGAAGCGGAGAAGATGAATGTGGCAGCGCAGAATGCGATTTTAAAGACGATTGAGGAACCACCGGAATATGCGATTATTTTTTTGTTGACAACAAATCGTGGAGCCTTTTTAGATACCATACTTTCAAGATGCATCCTTCTTGAAACGAAGCCGGTGTCGGGAAAAATGATTGAAAGATATTTAGGAGAGCGATACAAAATTCCAGAAGAGGAAGCAGAATTTGCATCAGGATTTTCTCTTGGAAATATAGGAAAATCAGAATCTATTATATTGTCTGAAGAATTTCGGGAATTAAAAGATTTGACGTTAGATATTTTACGATATGTTCATGAGATTGAAAGTTACGAAATTGCGGATAAAGTAAAAGAATATAAAAAATACAAAGCCCGTATTGATGATTTTTTTGATATCTTTCTTATGTGGTTTCGAGACATTTTATTATTAAAAGCGGATACGTCACCAGATAAAGATATAGCCAGAAGGAAGATTATTTTTAAAAATGAGTATATATCTTTGAGAAAACAGGCAGACAAATTAAAGATGGATTCGATAGACTATATTATTAATAGAATAAATCGTGCACGAAGCCGGATAAAATCAAACGTAAACTTTGATGCAACGCTGGAATTACTTATTGTGGAAGCAAGGAGAGAATTTTAATTCAAAAAGGCTTTTGCATTCTTGTATCAAAGAGGTCAAATAGAAGTTTAAAATAGAGAAGTATAAAATAAAGAAGTATAAGATAGAGAAATATAAGATACAGAATAGGAGGTTATAATGGCCAAAGTAATAGGAGTTCGTTTTAGAGACAATGGTAAGATATATTATTTTTCTTCTGAACAGTTTGAGGTAGAAGTAGGACAGAATGTTATCGTAGAAACTGCACGTGGTGTGGAGTATGGAAGAGTAGTACTTGGAAATCGTGAAATTCATGATGAGAAGATTATTTCCACGCTAAAACCAGTTATTCGAATTGCGACAGAAGATGATGATAAAGTACAGGCAAATAATAAGATCAAGAGTAAAGAAGCATACGGTATTTGTCTTGAAAAGATTAAAAAACATGAGCTGGAAATGAAGCTTATCGACTGTGAGTACACATTTGATAATAATAAAGTATTATTTTATTTCACTGCAGATGGAAGAATTGATTTTCGTGGGCTTGTTAAAGATCTGGCATCTGTCTTTAAGACAAGAATCGAGTTAAGACAGATTGGTGTAAGGGATGAGACAAAGATTAAAGGTGGAATCGGAATTTGTGGAAGAAGTCTTTGCTGTAATACATTTTTATCTGAGTTTGTTCCGGTATCGATCAAGATGGCAAAAGAGCAGAATCTTTCTCTGAATCCAACAAAGATTTCCGGAGTTTGCGGAAGACTTATGTGCTGCCTGAAAAATGAGCAGGATACGTATGAGTATCTTAACAGCAAGCTTCCGAATGTAGGAGATGAAGTGAAAACGTCAACGGGTGTCAAGGGAATTGTTCAGGAAGTCAGTGTATTGCGACAGAGAGTGAAGCTTTTGGTAACAGATGAAAAAGGAGAAAAGGAACTTATAGATTATAAAGTAGATGATCTTGTTTTCCGTCCTCGCAAGCGCAGAGAAAAAGTAAAGATGGATGATGAACTTAAAAAGTTAGAAGCGATGGAGAAGAAGGAAAGAAAGTCAAAATTATAAGGAAAATAAAATAGGATATTTATATGGAATTAGTACAAGTAAAAGAAAAGGAGCGCATCGATGACCTTCAAATAAAAGAGTATCGTATTATCCAGAAGACCGATGGCTTTTGTTTTGGCATTGATGCAGTACTTCTTTCTGATTATGCCAAAGTAAAAAAGAATAGTCGAGGAATCGATCTTTGTAGTGGTACGGGGATTGTTCCAATACTCATGGATGCAAAGTATCCGATTGCTCATGTAGAAGGTTTAGAATATCAGGAAGACTATGCGGAGATGGCAGAGCGTTCTGTTCATATGAATGGACAGAGTGAAAGGGTATACATCGCCCATGGAGATGTCCGTCAGGTAAAAGAAAAGTATAAAAGAGAAAGTTTTGACTGGGTAACCTGTAATCCTCCTTATATGACAGGAGCGCATGGACTTAAAAATCCCGATTACGGAAAGGCAATCGCACGACATGAGATTACCTGTTCTCTTGAAGATGTAGTACAGGCTGCGAAGTGGCTATTAAAGCCGGGAGGACATTTTTACATGGTACACAGACCATTTCGACTGGCAGAAATCATCTATACATTAAAGCAATATAAATTAGAACCTAAAAGAATGAGACTTGTACATCCTTACATTGATAAAGAGCCGAATATGGTTCTTATTGATTGTGCAAAAGGCGGAAATCCGAGAATTACGGTGGATTCACCATTGATTGTATATAATAAAGATGGTTCTTATACCGATGAGATTTATCAGATATATGGAGAGATGAAGAATTAAAATGGCAGGAACATTATATTTATGTGCTACACCGATTGGTAATCTTGAAGATATGACCTTTCGGGCGGTACGAATTTTAAAAGAAGTGGATCTGATAGCGGCAGAAGATACAAGAAACAGTATAAAGCTTTTAAATCATTTTGAGATAAAGACAAAGATGACCAGCTATCATGAATATAACAAAGTTGATAAAGCAGTTTATCTTGTAAATAAGTTAAAAGAGGGATTAAATATCGCAGTAATTACGGATGCAGGAACACCGGGAATCTCAGATCCGGGAGAAGAATTAGTAAGACAGTGCTATGAAGCAGGAATTACAGTGACTTCTCTTCCTGGTGCCTGCGCCTGTATTACAGCGCTTACCATGTCTGGGCAGCCAACAAGAAGATTTGCATTTGAAGCATTTTTACCGTATGACAAGAAGGAAAGAACACAGATTTTAGAGAATCTTCGTAATGAGACAAGAACGATTATTATTTACGAAGCGCCGCATCATTTAAAGAAGACTTTGAAAGAGTGCAGGGAATATCTTGGTAACCGAAATATGACGGTATGTAAAGAACTGACGAAGCGATATGAGCAGAAGCGCAAGTCAACTCTCGATGAAATGATTGCTTATTATGAGAAGAACGAGCCAAGAGGGGAGTATGTTTTAATCTTTGAGGGAAAGAGTTTACAGGAACTGAAAGAGGAAAAACAACAGGAGTGGAATCAGCTTACTGTGCAAGAACATATGGAACATTATCTTGAAAAAGGGATGGATAAAAAGAGTGCGATGAAACAGGTAGCAAAAGACCGCGGAGTAAGTAAAAGGGATATTTATCAGGAACTGTTAAAAAAGTAATCCTCTTTTCTAAAAATTAAATAAATGAATTCTTAAGAATTCTATAGTTGAGAAATGTTATCAACTGTAGAATTGACAGGGAGTATAAAAACAGGTAGTCTTTTAAATAAACTAACCAATGTTAGAACTAAGTAACATAAATTAGTTTTAAGTGGCAACCTGTTTTTTTATTAAGTTTATTTGAGAGAGAGAAAGGGAGAGAAACAATGAGAAAAATTAGTTCATTCATTATGGCATGCGCTATGTGTTTGTCAATGACGGTAGTGGGAACAGTTGCACCACAGGTAGCGGTACAGGCTGAGGAGACAGCAGCGGTAGAATTGAAGGAAGCACCAAAAGCTCCTTCAACATATAATACAGTTGCCGGATATGATTGTCGATTGAATTATGGTGATGATGCTGATGCTGAAGAATGGCTTTTAGCAATTGATAAGGTTGAAGTAAATGGAATAGAGTATGAAAAAGCAACTTCTTCTTATGGTATATGGAACAATGCGAAATATTATGCTAAGGCAAGGCTTGATTCCTCAGATAGTACGGATGTAAGATACCTATTAATTGGAGAGGGTAAATTTGAAAAAGATGAATCAGCAGTTAATAAGGTTGTTATTTCTGCACGGGGATACAAAAAATTGATATTAGAAGTAAATAAAAATGGTAAAACAGTTGCCATCCACACAAAACACACAGGCGGAACAGCTACATGTACGAAGAAAGCAGTCTGCGAATTCTGTGGAGAAGAATACGGAGAGTGCGCATCTCATAACTATGGAGATAAGTATGAGTCCGACGGAACTCATCACTGGAAGAAATGTCAGAATGAAGGTTGTGACGCTACAACTGAAAAAGAAGCACATAAAGGTGGCGAAGCTACAACAACAAAGAGAGCAGTTTGTGAAGTATGTGGAGCAGAATATGGAGGTTTAAAGCAAGAAGATTCTAAGCCAGCAGACAAAACAACAGAAAGTAAAAAAGATGACACAAAACCGGCAGAAAAGCCAGATAAGAAAACTGTAAAAGCAAAAAAAGTTGTTGTTAACAAAAAGCGTATTGTGTTAAAGAAAGGCAAAAAAGTTAAACTTAAAGCAAAATTAAACCCAGCCAATGCGACAGAAAAAGTTACATTTAAGTCTTCTAACAAGAAGGTTGCCAAAGTAACAAAGAAGGGTGTTGTAAAAGCTGTTAAAAAAGGTAAATGCAAGATTACTGTTAAGACAGCAAGTGGAAAGAAAGCAGTTGTTAAAGTAACTGTAAAATAGGAGAAACCGGATATGAATAGGAAGGTTAGAAATTTATTAGCCAGTGTAGTTTTTGGAGTGTGTTTACTTGCATTATCCTTTATTCCTTCATTTGCGGCAAACTCTGCAAATCCTGCCAGTGTCGGCAATGTAGAAGCAATGAAAGAAAATGTAGTTTATGATTTTCAGAGTCTTTCTTTTACGGATGCACCTGACTATGTCAAAGGAATAAAAAGTGTTTCTGTAAATAAAACAAAGTGGGAAGAAGCAAGTTCTCGTTTATCTTTAATGAGACGAGAAGCATACTACAGAAATACAGATGAAAATAAACTTTATTTTGATGGTTCGTCTGACGGCATGTTAAAGAGTGGAAATATTCTCACGATTGAGAGTGAAGGATATGAAACGCTGTACTTACGTGTGATAAAGGCAACAGCAGATACATTTACTGTTAAAAAGACAGATTCAGATGCAGAGACTCCTTCAGGACCTTCTGATGGAATTAATACGCTTCATGTAAGAATACGAGGAAGCTTTGAAAGTGCTTTAGAAGGACAGAAGAAATATGATGCAATCAGTGGAGCTTCTACTTCTGTTACGACAAATAAAAATAGTGATGTGATTGTTGAAGCAGTAGTTCTTCCTGATGGACAGGAGCCGAAGAACAGCGACTGGAAGCCGTTAAGTGAAGTAATCACAGTAAATAAGAACAGAACAAAGATAAATATTGATACAGAAGCCTGCGGAATGGAAGGTGTTTATTCTGTCCACGACAGTTCTCTTTCTTTATCAGGGGAACCATTAAAAGCCGGTTCTTATCCAATTAGTGTAACAGTAACGGATGAGAGCGGTCGTACTGCGACAAGTAATGAGCTGAATTTTAAAGTTTATACTCGTACAGAAGTACTTGCAAAGCAGCTTAAACTTGAGAATTGTAAGCAGACAGCGGATGGAAAGTATATGTATGATATGGAGCCATGGGCAATCGCTTCTTTTGGTGGAGAGAACGAAACCGTTACGGTACCAAAGGATATTAAAGCATGGTACGGTTCTCATACAAGTGGAACTTATGGAGAACTTGGTTATGCTGTAGATGGTAGTCCAGTACAGACATTGATTGTTCCAGATGGCTGTAATCTTACTCTTGTAAATATGAAAGTTTTCAGCAGCGTAAATATTGTTGTAGAGAATGGTGGAAAGCTTGTTCTTCGAGATTCTTCTATTCATGGAAATATTGAAGTGAAAAATGGCGGTAGGTTCTCATCAAACTATGATGATTATGGCAGTCAGTTTCTCACAGGTTCTTCAATTAATGGACAGTTGATTTTAAATGATGGAGCAGTTTTAGAAAACTCATCTATTTATTCTAACACCAATTTTATATCAAATGGACATATCATCAGACAGAATACGAATCCTGTTATTGTTGTAAAAGGAAAGGTTGCCGTAGATGGGCAGGTATTTGTAAAGGGAGATGAAGCAGCAACCGGATATGACGAAACAACAGGAAAAAGCCTTTCCGGTCAGCCAGCAATCCGTATTGAGAATGGTTCTTTAGATATTAAAAAGGATTCCGTAGTAGCGGCATTTGGTGGAGGATATATCGCAACAACATCCGTTGGTGGCAGCGGAATTATTTTAGATAATGGAAGTATTTCCGGTGAGGGAACATTAATTGCATTTGGTGGTAACGGTACATATGATGATGGCGCAGATGCTATCGGAGGTAATGGTACTGTTTCTGTAAAAAATGTTTATGCACAAGGTGGATGCAGTAGTATACCCAAAACAGGTGCTACTGCGGGAAAAGCAATTGCAGATGGGGTAACGCTTGCTAAGACATCCAATCGGACATTGCTAAATGGTAAGGAAATCAAGGATAACTATGGAACAATTTCTGAGTTGTACTGGTCAAGTATTACAAAAGTTCCAGATGTGAGCAAGTATGTGATAGAAGTAAATGGTTCTGATGAAGAGGATAATACGAAACCAGGCAGCTCTGAAGATAAGCCAAACAATAAGCCGGGTGATTCAGGGAATAATTCAAATACGAAGCCGGCAGCTTCAGAAAAGAAGTCAGAGACGAAGCCAGCTTCAGGTTCTACAGTTAAGGAAACAATAAAAACAAAGTCTTTAAAAGTGAAGAAGACAAAAGTTACTTTAAAGAAGGGGAAGAAATATAAAATACAAGCCAAGAAGCTTCCGGCATCTTCTACTGCTAAGATTATGTATCGCTCTTCTAATAAGAAGATTGCCAAAGTAACAAAAAAAGGTGTTATTAAGGCGTTGAAAAAAGGTAAATGTAAAATTACTGTAAAGACCAGTGATGGAAAAAAGAAAGTAATTATAGTAAAAGTGAAATAATTGAAAAGATTCGGGAGATACCATATTTCCCGAATTTTTTCTGTATAAAAACCTTCACAATAGAAAAAAATGTGGTAGAATTTATTTGTTTACAGACTTTTTATAAGGGGTGTTTTGCGCCCATCTGATATAGCCTCCGGCAGGATTGCAGAGATGCGCAGAAGAAGTATGTCATGCATTGCATGACGCGCATCTCGCAGCAAGAATGCTGGGGCATTCTTGATTAGATGTGACATAATATAGATATGTACAGTAAACTAGTTTTACGGGCTTACTGTAGAATAAGGAAAAGAGGACAAACATAATGGAAGAATACTTGCGCACCTATTGTGAAATTGATTTAAAAGCAATCAGGGAGAATTATATAAATATCAAAAAAAAGACTGGAGATAAGGCAATGACAATGGCCGTTATAAAAGCAGATGGTTATGGTCATGGTGCTGTAGAAGTTGCACATTATCTTAGTGATATCGCAGATTATTTTGGTGTTGCTACGATTGATGAGGGAGTAGAACTGAGAAAGGCTGGATTAAAGCAGCCGATTTTACTTCTTGGTTATAATTCCCCTTCTCTTTATTATAAGAATTTAGAGTATGGAGTAGACCAGACGATTTACTGTTATGATACGGCGAAAGCAATGTCCGAAGCGGCTGTGAAGTCTGGAAAGACAGCTAGAATTCACATTGCATTAGATACAGGAATGACAAGAATCGGTTTATCTCCAGATGAGAAGGGCCTTGCTATTGTGGAGCAGATTGCGAATCTGCCTAATATAAAAATCGAAGGATTATTTACGCATTTATCCTGTGCGGATATGACAGATAAGACATATACAGAAAGTCAGATGAAGAGATATGATTATTTTGTAGAACTGCTTGATCAAGCAGGAATCGAGATTCCAGTAAAACATATTTGTAACAGTGCCGCTATCATGGAATATGATGACCATCGTTATGATATGGCAAGAGCAGGAATTATTCTTTACGGAATGTACCCTTCTGATGAGGTGGATTTTTCTAATTTAGAGTTAATACCGGCAATGAGCTGGTATTCACATGTAGTGAATATTATGGAGCCGGAGATGGAACGTGGCGTAAGTTATGGAGCAACCTATGTGGTCGATCATCCATGTCGTCTGGCAACAATATCGGTTGGATATGCAGATGGATATGCAAGAAGTCTTTCGAATAAAGGCTGGGTATTGATTCATGGAAAGAAGGCTCCGATCGTAGGAAGAGTATGTATGGATCAGATGATGGTAGATATTACAGATATTCCGGATGTAAAGCTTGAAGATATCGTAACCCTGATTGGAAAAGACGGTGATAATTCTATCAGTGTAGAGGATATGGCAAATCTTGCAGGAAGCTTTAATTATGAATTTGTATGTGATGTAGGAAAGAGGGTTCCGAGAGTATACAAAAAATAAGTTTGATGTGCTTATGTGATATGTAATTGTATAATAAGAAAGAGAAAAGTGTATGAAGTTTAATAAGAAAGTTGTAATCTGCATGATTATGATTTTGAGCATGTTACTTGGCGGGTGTGGAACTTCTTTAGGAAGTTCAGTAAAGAAGGTTAAGCTAGATCCGGATAATTCGACAAAGGTTACAATATGGCATTATTATAATGGAGATCAGCTTGAAGCCTTTAATAAGCTGATAGACGAATTTAATGACAGCGTTGGGAAAAAAAGAAGGAATCTATGTAGAAGGAGCTAACTTTGGTACGGTAAATGAGTTAAAAGAAGGTATTGTCGCAGTAGTATAGCATCGGACCGGAGCTAAGGCGATTCCAAGTATTTTTGCAGGATATGCAGACACGGCATATGAGGTAGATAAGCTTGGTTATGTGGTAGATTTAAAAGAGTATCTGACACAGGAAGAACAGGATAAATATATTAAAAGCTATATAGAAGAAGGGGAATTTTCCGGAGATGGAAGTCTTAAGATTTTTCCTACTGCAAAGTCAACAGAAATTTTTATGTTAAATAAGACAGATTGGAATAAGTTTGCAGAAGCTACAGGTGCTGATCTTAATGATTTAAAGACAATAGAGGGCGTAACAAAAACGGCTCAGGCTTACTATGAATGGACAGACAGCCAGACAAAGAAGAAGAATGATGGAAAAGCATTTTTTGGAAGAGATGCAGTGGCGAATTATTTTCTTATTGGTGCAAAACAGCTTGGTACAGAGATTTTTTCGGTAAAAGACAGCAAGGTTACGCTCAACTTTGATAAAGAGATTATTCGAAAAATCTGGGATAATTATTATGTGCCATTTGTAAAAGGATACTTTGCAGCTTCTGGTAAATTTAGAAGTGATGATATTAATACAGGAAATATCCTTTCATTTGTGGGATCTTCTGCCGGAGCGACATTTTTCCCTGATGAAGTTATTGTAGATGATACAAGGAGTTATCCGATTGATATGGAAGTACTCGAAGCACCTAAGTTTGAGGGTGGAGAGGATTATGCAGTACAGCAGGGAGCCGGTATGGCAGTAACAAAGACGGATGATAAGCAAATGTATGCATCTGTTCAGTTCTTAAAATGGTTTACAGAAGATGAGAGAAATATTCAGTTTTCTGTGGCATCCGGTTATTTGCCGGTAACGAAAACAGCAAATGATGTAAAAAAGATTGCGGAGACAACAGATCTGACAGAAAATAATGAATTACCAATTGTTAAGGTGGCAATTGATACAGTAAATCATAATACATTGTATACTACAAAGGCTTTTGAGAATGGAACAGATGCGAGAAATATTCTGGAATATGCTATGTCTGATAAAGCAAGTGCAGACAGAAAGACGGTAGTCAAACGTCTGAAAAAAGGGGAGTCTTTTGATGAGGTAGTAAAGAATTTTGTAAGTGATAGCAATTTTGATACATGGTATGAGGCAACGAAGGCTGAACTTGAAAAGCTTGTAAAATAAAATGTAATTTGGAAAAGGGGAAAATGGTGGAGAATAATATCCCGTCCGGGCGGTGACGAGTTTTATATTTTATTTTATGGGTATTCGAGCAGAAGTGAGATACAGAGATATTTAGATCAGCTCGAAAAAGATATCAGAGCTCAGTCAATACTTTTACCAAATGGAGACCCATTTATGCTGCATTTGTCAGCAGGAGTGGCATGGTATCCGGATGATACAACAGATAGAAAAGAATTTACGCAGTATGCGGATTTTGCAATGTATCAGATTAAACGTACAGTGAAAGATCAGTTTGGTAACTTTGATAAAGAAGCATATCGTACAAGTCAGAAACAATATAATAAAGAAAAAGACTGAGTGAGTTTTATGCTGAATATATTGTGGGTACTTATGATTGCAGGAGGAATTTTATTTGCGTCATTTCATGGTACGACGGGAAAATTAACCGAAGTTTTTATTTCATCTTCAACCGAAGCAGTGAATTTATGTATTTTTATGTTGGGAGTGATTGGTGTCTGGAACGGAATGATGGAAATTGCAGTAAAAAGCGGGCTTATGAAGAGAGTTTCAAGGGCAATGTATCCGTTTATTCACTGGCTTTTTCCAGATATTCCCTCTAAACATAAAGCAAATGAATATATTGCAGCAAACATGGCGGCGAATATCCTTGGTCTGGGCTGGGCTGCAACTCCAGCCGGACTTAAGGCGATGAAGGAATTAAAGAAGCTGGAAAATACATATGAAGCATCGGATATGATGTGTGCATTTCTTGTGTTAAATATTTCATCGCTGCAGCTTATTCCCATCAATATGATTGCCTATCGCAGCCAGTATGGTTCTGTAAATCCGACAGCGGTAGTTCTGCCGGCAATCCTGGCAACTATGATTTCAACTTTAGCAGGAATTCTATTTATCAAGGGAATGGAATTTATAAGATACAATGGACGAAACAAGAAGAAACGGAGACGATTACAGTGAAGTTTCTTCTTTATTTTTCGGATTTTATTGTGCCGTTTACAATGTTTTATATTATTGTATACGGTTTTTTTAATCATACCGATGTCTATGAAAGTTTTTTAAAAGGAGTAAAGGAAGGGTTTCATATAGTCATCGAAATCGCGCCAACGATGATAGCACTTCTCGTTTCGATAGGAATATTTCGAGCTTCAGGAGCTTTAGACAGCTTTTCTGATTTCCTTACTCCATTAGGAAAAGTCCTTCATATTCCGGCAGAAATCATCCCTGTTTTTATCGTAAGAATTTTTTCTTCATCGGCAGCGGTAAGCTTTGTACTTGATATTTTTAAAGAATATGGACCGGATTCTAAAACAGGAATGATCGTTTCTATTATGATGAGTTGTACGGAAACAGTTATTTATACGATTACGATATACTATATGAGTATCAACATAAAAAAAACAAGATGGACTTTACCGGGAGCAATGTTTGCAACAATAGCAGGAGCAATTGCAAGTGTGATAATCACAGGGTATATAACTTTATAATAAAAACAGACAAAACGCAAAAAGTATAATTATTGCGACCATCTTTACAGTTACAATAATTATACTCTTTGCGTTTCGTTTGTTTCTAATGAATTAAACTAAAATTACAGAAGATAATCAGGTAAGTCAACTCCAAATCCATGATGAACAAAACCGATATGTTCCAGTGTAATGTGTTCAATAGAAATCTTATTTAACGTCATATGCTGCATACTGCTTCCCTCCCAACTTAAATTCTGTTATTTTATTATAACAAAAGAAAATCTATTTGAATAGAGGATAATAGATGAACTTCGGCTAATTTTTGGGCACAAATAGAAATTTTTTTGACATTAGCTTTCAAAAAAGAAATACAATGAAAAAGGATAAAAGACATGAAATAAAGACATTTTTAATAATGAGCTTTTTTGAAATGTGAAATTGTCCAAGAAAAAAGGTATGAAATGAAAAAAAATTATGAATATTGTGAATTGAAAAAACAGAAAAATATTATATAATAAGAAACGTTGAAAAACGAGTTGAGTCCTTGCGACGAGACCTTAAATATAAATCTTAATTTTCCCCTTTAACTGCTTTGCAGATTCTATATGGTGCGTATCGAGTCATAATGATGACGTCGATGCGTTTTTTTTATTTTAAAAAGAAATCTGTTATAATAAATATATTTACGAAGGGAGTAATATAGATGGAGTATTTAGATATTAGAGATAAAAATGGTCATCCTACAGGAGTAATTAAAGAGCGTTCGCTCGTTCATGCAGATGGAGATATGCATGGGACTTCACATGTATGGATTGTGAAAAAAAATGAGAAGGGCAGTTATGACTTATTATTACAGAAGCGAAGTGAGAATAAAGATGCCTTTCCAGGATGTTATGACATTTCTTCCGCAGGACATTTGCCGGCAGGACAGGATTATCTTACCTCAGCATTAAGAGAGCTTGAAGAAGAACTTGGAATAAAAGCAGAGCCGGAACAGCTTCATTTTATGGGCTTACATGAAGGAAAGTGTGAGGAAATTTTTTATGGCAAACCGTTTAAAAACCATGAGATCAGCCATGTCTATTTATATTCTGAACCAATAAATATAGAAAAATTAAAATTACAGGAAGAAGAAGTACAGGAAGTGTGCTGGATGGATTTTGAAACCTGCTGTGAAAAAGTAAAATCAGGGGATAAGAAATATTGCCTCTTTCCAGAAGAACTTAAAATGATAAAAGAATATTTAAAAATTTGATTTCTGAGGGGAAACAGACGAACAGCAAAAATTTCTTTTAAATAGAATATGAAGATAGTCGCGGCATAGGGGGCTGTCGCACCAAAAACAGCCCTACCCTATGGCAGGGATTCATGCATTTGCAATGGAATTGCTTCCATATTTTTACGAACAAGCGTGGAACCTATGGCATAATCGCAGACGGCTTGCGTTTTGCTACTCAACTTTCGAACGTTTATGGAAACGCCATTCGCGCTAAACTCGCTGCCGCTCAGACAATGCGCTCGGTGGCGGATTTGTTCTCAAGTTTCGTGACGCAAAACCTGCAAAGCATCTGCTCTTTATACCATAGGCATCCACGCTTTTTTCATAAATCTTCGGAATCCGATCCCATTGCAAATACATGAATCCCCTCCATTCGCCACGCCCGATGCCAAAAGCTGTTTTTGTTTCCCTAGTCTGTGGCAAAGCAAAAGAAAAAAGCCGAACTTTTTTGCAAAGAACGGCTCTGGGTGTATAATTATGTTATGAAAACTACAAAAAATTATACAGAAAGACCAAAAGAAGACCCGGTGACAACGCGTCAGATGTTCAAGATCGTAATCTATGCTGCCATGAACCATATCTATTCCAGCAGGGATATTGAAACTGCCTGATCTTTTCGTTTATCACATTTTTTTGCACAGTTTTCTACTTTTCCTGCCTGTAATGCATCCCCATTTGCCCAGAAGGACAGAGCAAATATAGAAATACAAAATAGTATAACTGTACTTAGAATTCTTATGATTCCATATTTATACGTCTTTTTATCAAAGAGTTCCAGAAATCCTTGTGCGGTCAAATATCCGACAAGGAATCCTGCTGTATTTGCAATCAGGTCATCAACTTCAGGGAGTCTTCCTGTAAATGCCTGAAAGATTTCGATAAAAAGAGAAGTAAAAAATCCTATGAGTATTGCTTTTTTCCAGCTCAGTTTTTTCTTATGACCATATAAAATAAATATCAAAAACCCGTAAGGTGCAAATAAAAGGTAATTTAATATCACCATTTTTATTGAGGCACCTTTAAATGGAATATTTAAAAGTGAAGTCATATTCGGAACCGAGTATACATAAGTGGAGATATCCGTTCGGATAATCCCTGTAATTGTTAAAATCGTGCACAGATAAATTACCAGTAACAATTCACAGAACAGATACTTAAATCCATATTTTTTCAGTCTCTCTCCACTTCTTTTTTTCAGCGAAAACAAAATAAGATTCCAAAGAAGCCATAGAATCATTCCTAATAAAATACATTGCTTCGCCTCCCAGATTCCATCGATAATATAGTTGCTCATACTATAGTTACTCATACTCGCCTCTCATATCTAAATAAATTACATTACTCTTTTAATAATTGCTGCATTTCATCATCTGTACAAATAGAATAGCAATATATGCTATTTCCTCCATTTTTATTTTCATAATTTACCTGAATATCCATGTTTCCATTTATTACAGTTATTCCCGGAACATTTACCATCTGCTGAAGAACAAGTTTCTCTTTTACTTTATTAATTCGTTTTTTATCTGTTATTCTATATCTGGTATTTTCTCCGGTATTTTCATCATATCCTTCAACCCAAATACTACTGATATTTAAGTTATCTATTGTCTGGTTGACAGCACAGCCTTTTTGTGCTAAAAATGCAAGCGTCTTTTTAAAAGATGGATAAATATAATACGTATCCTGTGTTGCATTTTCACTTCCCATTGTTCCACCTATTGATATATCTATATTTCCTACGGGAACTGTTTTTTGTACATCTGTGTAGCTTAAGCCGTCTAACTCACTTAAATAAGTATCAAAGAACTGCTTTTTCTCTTCTTTTGTAAGGTTTAAATATTCTGTTTCTATCCCTGACCAGGTTATTTCTTTAATATCATTATAATTTCCTGTATAGAGAGCATAGATATTCTTTTTAAATTCTCTTGTCGCATACAGTTTATTATAAAGTTCTTTTGCCTTTTGGGAACGAAGGGTATAATTTCTCACTTTACGGTTTCCGTTTTTCATACAAAATGTTGTAGAAATCTCAATATCACCGCTCATCACTTCTTTCTTAGATACAGATGCAAAGAATAAAAACTTGCTGTTTTTCTCATAGTACCCTGAAGAGGATGTTTCTGCACTGTTTTTTACTTCTGCTGATTCTTTGATTACGGAAAGAGCAAGCTGTTTTTCTTCTCCTTTTAATCCTGCTCGTTCTTCTCCTTTCCCCCAATATCCGTAACTATTCACTTCTGTTGGCTTTATTTCGATGCTCTCGACACTGGATGCTTTCGGGATATACCTGTCATATCCAAAAAGATCTGCACTAAAGCTTGCCATGATAAACAAGGAACCAAGCATGATGACTATGAGTTGTTTTTTATGACAAAAAATCGCTCTTACATCAAATTCATAAATGCATTCAATTAATGCATGTATGACGAACACACCAAATACAACTCCGAATATAAGCCAGAAAATGGAGTTTGCATTTCCCAATGAATAGAAAATTATTCCTGAATATAAGGCCGATGGGATAACTAATAACACTTTGATTACTGTATTTGCCTTTGTAAACGCCATGGCCCGTCCTGCACTTTCTGCCGGTCGTCTATTATAGAGTGTGCGGCACAGTACATATAAACCGATAATCCATAAAAGAAGAATCATTATATACTTTATCTGTATTTCTCTGCTGCTATTGATATCTGCCATCCCCCGAAGTCCAATCCATACCGGAGAAAGATAGTTGGTTATATTATTATAAACATTATCTGCTGTATTCCCAGAATAGGTGGAGAAAAAAGAGCCGGCATATAATGGGAAAATGTTATAAATAACAATTGGAAAATAGCTTGCAAATACCCCAAATCCTAATATACCAACGATAATATTTCCTGTCATAATCATTGCCAGAGCCATCGTCAGCCATGTTGCTGCAAAAATTAATAAATACCAGATACCAGAACTGACTATTTCCCATCCTCCTCCAGAAATCTGTTGCTGCGCAATGACAAATTCTATTGCTTCTTCTACAACAAGCGGAATCAGAAAAATAAACAGGCTGTTTTGTACTACCAGCCGAAATAATGTCGCTCTCTTTATCGGAAGGGATTCGTAAAAATCTGTCTGCTTTCTGGAATGTAAATAATAAAGACTAACTGCCGCACTGCATGCCGCCAGGCCGATTACCGCACCTGCCATTCCCATATTCGGACGAAACAAACGAAGCACTTCCGCCTGTGAGGAACATTCATTTACTCCCATCACTAAAAAAACTGCTTTTATAAAAAATGTAAGCACTGTGATAATCGTCATGCCAAGCATTCTCTTTCTATTCTCCCTGCTTAGCTTAGAGTATGAGATTCTTGATGTCATAACCTACTACCTCCGTTTCACTAATAAATATTTCTTCTAAAGACAGCGGAATACATTCATAAAATACTGGTTTTAATACAGATAACTTCGCCATTACCTGTTCTTCACTGCCCCTGACTGTCATTGTGACAAGTTTTCCTCTTCGGTTAAATTGCAAAATGTCAAACATTTTCTCCAGCTTCTTATCATCCTCTTCTGGCAATGCACACTGTACTTTCTGGATATTACACTTCATCGTTTCTAAATCTTTCGATAAGAGAACACCACCCTTATGCAACAGTCCGACATGATCACAAATATCTTCTAATTCTCTCAAATTGTGAGATGCAATAATCGGAGTAAACTTTCTTTCATCAATTTCATTTGCCAAAATACTTTTAATCCCCTGACGCATAACCGGATCAAGCCCGTCAAACGTCTCATCACAGAACAAATACTCTACTCCACTGCATATTCCAAAAAGAATCGAAAGCTGCTTTTTCATTCCTTTAGAAAATGTCTGAATCTTACGATCTTTTTGTAAAGTAAACTTCACCAGAAACTTACGGAATCTCTTCTCATTAAACGCAGGATACAATGTCTTATAAAACGCTGCCATATCTAATGGTGTCGCATTTGGGAAAAAATACTGCTCATCAGAAATATAGAAAAACTTCTGCTTTGCTTCCACACAATCCCATACAGCTTTCCCATCAATCAGAATCTCTCCTTCCTCTGGCTTTAACACCCCTGCCATCATTCGAAGAAGTGTACTCTTTCCTGCACCATTCGTTCCAAGGAGACCAAAAACCTGTCCCTGTTCAATAGAAAGACTGACATCACTTACGGCTGCAATCTTATCGAAACGCTTGCTGACCTTCTTAATTTCTATCATCTTTCCACCTCCTCATAAGCTTCATTAATACAGGCTAGCGCCTGTTCTTTCAAAATACCTCTCGCTCTCAGCTCCTCTACATTTTCTTTAAACTTAATCAGAAGCTTCTCCTGTTCTTTTATAATCAGATTCTCATTCATCTTCACAAAATTCCCTCTTCCCTTTACGGAATAAATAAATCCTTCTCTCTCCAGCTCACTATATGCCCTCTGAATCGTATTGGGATTAATCGAAAGTTCCATCGCCAGCGAACGCACCGATGGCAGCTTTGAATCCGGTTCCAGCACTCCATTCAAAATCAATGTCTGAATCTTCTCTGTAACCTGCTCATAAATTGGTCTTTTGTCATTATAGTCAATAAAAATCACATCGAACCTCCTTCCTTTCTATACTCATAAAATCAGATGTCACGAATTACTCCGCAGCTAACGCTACCTAATCTTCAAATACTTCAGAAAAACGCAACATAACACTGTACCAAATATGTTAGTAGTGTATTAATACTATTAATACACTTAATATACCTTAGAGATATCCCAATGTCAAGGGGGAGACGAAAAAGTGAAAACTCTATCATACAATAAATGCTTTGTTTCCCTGCGTCCAAACTGCTCGTCCGCAGCTTGAACTTGCTCTAAGGCGCATTTATTGTATGATAGAGTTTTCACTTTTTCTGTCTTTGACAGTATTTGAGGTAGAAATCAGAAATTGAGAAAATATAGTATCGCTTCTATAAGTTCAGAGCTGCGAAGACAAACTACGGTAAAAGGCTTCTTCCTTAAATTTACTGATTTTGCAATTTCATCAGCTTTTCTCTTGACAAATGCCATATATGTATTATAATTCAAT
>OGPM01001365.1_pt1 | contig 20317 bp, 9 predicted proteins | sample 1552961 | NCBI WGS metagenome assembly OGPM01 (sample SAMEA2580304, study PRJEB22360) | human gut metagenome | biome: human gut; feature: human-associated habitat; material: faeces | place: Denmark | collected 2008/2010
GGACGAAGCGGACGAAATGCTGAATATGGGATTCACCGACAGCATCAACGCTATCCTTGCCGATATCCCCAAAGAACGGAACACTTTGCTTTTTTCGGCAACCATGAGCCCCGAAATCGCCCGCATCTCCAAGAACTACTTGCAGAATGCCAAAGAGATTACTATCGGACGCAAGAACGAAAGTACAAGCAACGTGAAACACGTAGCCTATACCGTACAGGCCAAAGATAAATATGCAGCGCTGAAACGCATTGTTGACTATTACCCGCAAATATATGGTATCATTTTCTGCCGCACCCGTAAAGAAACGCAGGAGATAGCCGATAAATTGATGCAGGAAGGCTATAACGCAGATTCACTGCACGGAGAACTGTCACAGGCTCAGCGTGATGCCGTGATGCAGAAATTCCGCATCCGCAACCTGCAATTACTGGTTGCCACGGACGTTGCCGCACGCGGACTGGACGTAGACGACCTGACACACGTGATCAACTACGGTCTGCCCGATGATACGGAAAGCTACACACATCGTAGCGGACGTACCGGACGTGCCGGAAAGACAGGTACTTCCATCGCTATCATCAACCTGCGCGAAAAAGGAAAGCTGCGTGAGATAGAGCGCATCATCGGCAAGAAGTTTATTGCCGGAGAAATGCCGACAGGCAAGCAGATCTGCGAAAAACAGCTTATCAAAGTGATTGATGAACTGGAAAAGGTGAAAGTAAACGAAGAAGAAATCACGGACTTCATGCCGGAAATCTATCGCAAACTGGAATGGTTGAGCAAAGAGGACCTGATCAAACGCATGGTATCACATGAATTTAATCGCTTCTTGGATTACTACCGTGATCGCCAGGAAATAGAATCACCGACAGACAGCCGTGGAGAACGTGGCGAACGCGGATTACGCGACAGCCGTGAAAGAGGCAGCCGCAAGGCAGCACCGGGTTTCACCCGCCTGTTCATCAACTTGGGAAAGATGGATAGTTTCTTCCCCAGTGAACTGATCAGCCTGCTGAACAGCAACACACGCGGACGCATTGAATTGGGACGCATCGACCTGATGAAAAACTTCTCCTTCTTCGAAGTAGAAGAGAAAGAAGCGCAAAACGTAGTGAAAGCGCTGAACCGTGCTAACTGGAACGGACGCAAAGTATCTGTTGAAGTAGCCGGTGAAGAAAGTGGAGAAGGTCGCAGAAGCGGTGGCTCCACTGAACGCAGAGGCAACGGCAAACGTCCTTATGGAAACTCCTCAGAAAGACGTGGAGATGGTGAACGCAACTCACGTTCCGAAAGATCGGACAGAGCACCGCGAGCTGACGCCGCTAAGGGTGATGGCAAGGCCGACAAGAAAAAAAGAAGCGACAAACCCAGCCGCGAAGAACGTGGTTACGGAGCACGTGGTCCTAAAAAGACAGACGACTGGCAACAGTTCTTTAAAGATAAAGAGCCTGACTTCAGCGAGGAAGGATGGGCACGCAGAAAGCCGAAAAAGAAGTAACAGGCAAAACAGCCATTATAAGGTAATGTTGGAAAAGAAGAAGATTTAAGGCGTTGATATAGTTTACCTATTCATAACCGATATTGACGTAGCATATTTATTCTCTATCCGACTCTGCTGAAAAATACTGAACTGTTATGCCTAATCTATATTTCAGTTTTTAATAAACTTCTTGATCGTTTATTAGAAACGGTATCCAAGTTTATTAAAAACGATTACATGGCTTTTCGATAGCATTTATCCGAATTTATATAACAAAACAGGCTGCAAACCTCTCAAAAGTTTGCAGCCTGTTTCTTATATACAAGCTACTGAAAAGCCTTCCGAAGCAAGGCATTATCGGATAGAATGTTGTTATATTATACTATATCAGCATAACAAATGCAGTATAAGGTAAGATATTCTCATTGGTCTAAGTTTTAATTCATTTATTGTAAGGATACAAATATACAACATTAAAAGCCGTTTGTCAAGTCTTCAGGAGTTTTATACGTTCATAGTTCCTCCTCCTTCCTCAGAAGCATCATGAACATCCTTTGTCTTGATATTCCTGTACTGCTTGGGCGTCATCTCGAACTTCTGGGCAAATGCTTTATAGAAAGTCCCCCTGTTCGAGAATCCGGTTTTATCCATAATCTCTTCAATGGAAAGTTGCGTTGTCAGCAACAAGCGTTCTACAATCGTCAGGCGATACTCTCTGATGATGTCGGCAGGAGTCTTCTCCGTGACATTTTTCAGCTTCCGATAGAACTGCCGGGTACTGTATCCTAATGAACTACTCAACAATTCCACTGATAAATCCGTATTCTGTATATGACTATCAATAATCTGCATCATCTTCTCGAAGAAGGATTTATCCTCTTTATGCAGAAAATGACCATCATCCAGTTCAAAAGCACTTAAAACAGAACTATAATACTCTTTCAGGTCCTCTTCACGCTGTAACAGCCTTCTAACGACTTTCTCCAGATATTCCACATTGAAAGGTTTCGTGATATATGCTTCCGCACCGGATTCAATTCCTTTCGTCTGCTCGTCGATATTATTCAGTGCCGAAAGCAGTATTAACGGGATACGGCTCAACAGTTTATCCGACTTTATCTTTTTGGCAAACGACATTCCATCCATACCGGGCATCATTACATCCGAAATAATCAAATCCGGTAACTGGATGCCCAACTGCTTCAAGGCTTCCTCTGCGCTGCCTAAAGAGACAACATTGTATGCCCCGACAAATATCTCCGTAACAAACCATAACATAGAAGGGTCATCGTCAATAATCATAATCGTCTGCTTGTTCTTATCAAATTCAACCGACGAATTCTTGAGTTCGACTGCTTGCTCATCTGATGACAAAACCAATTCTTCAGCTACTTTTTCATCTTCATTATCCACCGTAACCTCCATAACAGGCAGCCATACATCAAAAGTAGTCACCTCATTAGGAATACTGGATACCTGAATCTGTCCATTCAACAGATTTACCATACTGTGACAAATGGCCAGTCCCAATCCATTTCGCGGAGAAATCCCATTCTTGTTCTGCACTTCGAAATTATCCAGAATCTTATAACGGTCGAATATTTTCGTAAGATCAGCCTCCTTGATTCCTTTTCCCGTATTAGATACCCGAATGCAAAGTTGTTCTCCTTCAATACGCAGCTCTACCGTAATGGAACCATTCTCCGGAGTATATTTGAAAGCGTTAGAAATCAGGTTATTTACAATTTTACTCAGACAGCTGACATCCGTATTCCAAAAAACTCCATCTTCTATCTGCAATCGATAGTTCAGTTTCCGGCTTTCCGCCAGCTCGCCGAATGATTCGGCAATAGTCCGTATCTGTTCTGTGACAGGAACATGTTTTATCTTCAAAATCTTGTTCCCCGTCTCCAGTCGGCGGAACTCAATCAGTTCCAATATCAGCGCATTCAGTTTCAACGCATTCTGCTGAATCATGGAAGCATACTTCCGAACATAACTGTCTACTCGGCTATAAGAAAGGATTTTTTCACACGGACCGTTGATCAATGTCAACGGAGTACAAAATTCATGGGTAATGTTAGTAAAGAAACGCAATTTCGATTCATACAGTTCTTCGCGCTGCTGGCGGTTCATTTCCTCGATCATAACATTCCGCTTTCTGCGATAACGTTTTATCACCATCCGGATAGCTCCTGCAATTACCCCGGCTAATAATAAGAAATAGACAATATAAGCACAAGTAGTCATATACCAAGGAGGAGTGATACGGATCAATAATGAATAAGGTTCACTCTCTTTCCCTGTTATATTACTTCGGTACTTCACTAGCAAGGTGTATTCTCCAGGAGATAGATTAGAGAAAACCGCCACTGTAGACAATCCGTTCTCAATCCAACTATCGCTCAAACCGTCTATCTTATAAGAGTAAGTATAATTGTTCCCGTTAATGTAATCGACAGCAATAAATGAAAGGTTAAAGAAGTTCTGACTATAGTCCAGCACCAAAGTTTCTTGCTTCGCAGCGCCTTGCAGAAAATCATAAATATTGCACTCTTTACCAAAAATAGAGAGGCGGTTGAAATGCAAAGGAGGCATGTATTCTTCCGAAAGTTGATCATTCTCGCTAATCGTAATGAATCCGTCCGTACCACCAAAAAATAATGTCCCCGTCTGCTGATCCTTGAAGAAAGCACCGTCACTAAACTCAATCACTTCCAGGTCGCCCTGCTGCCGATACGTCTGAACTGTGTTTTCGCGGACATTAAACCTCACCAACCCTTGATTGGTGCTAAGCCACAAGTTATTGTCCCTTCCTTCCAATATGCCGTGAATCGTATTGTTGGGAAAGCCGTCAGTCTCGTTATATACCCTAAATTCGCCCTGATAAAGCCGGGTCAATCCGAAACTCGTACCAAACCAGTATCCTTCGTCATTCTTATGAATGGCAAAAATATCATTTACAGTCTGATTCTTCACTACATCGTCAATGCGACAGGGAGTTAGTTGATTGGTATGCGTATTCATTTTATACGCACCATATCCACGGTTACCAAACCAAATAACCGAATCATTCTCCTGAAAAGAGACAAAGAAATAATTGGAGTTTCTCTTTCCGCCATCCAGTGTAAAGCGACGGGCAGACTTCACTTTAGGTAAAAGTGAAGTAGCATCCAAAATGATTTTCACAATACCTTCACCGGCAGAAACCACCCACAACGTACTATCATTTGTCTCACGGACAGAATGTACATACTTCACCATCTTGCCATCTGCCATGACCGGAAATTCCTGTATCCGCTTTTGTGAATAGGAGTAGTAATTAAGTCCGCTCTCCGTTCCAATCCATAAGAGTTTCCTCCGGCTGGGAGCAAAACTATACACCGAGTTGTCCATCAACGGACTATTACTTGCCAGGATCCTTTCTGCCCGAGGCAAAGTTTCCATATCAGGATGGAAATCAAACATCTTTAATATTCCCCCTCCCTTCGTACCTATCCACAATGTCTGATCCTGATCCTGATATAGAGCACGAACCGGATTATCTACCCGATACTCCGGTACATCCAACATGATGTTGTCAATAGAAAACTCATCTGTAAAATACATATAAAGCCCTTGACCGTCAGCGCCCACCCAGATTATATCCTGAAACCGGTCTTTCATAAGACAAAAGATACCGGACTGAACATTTATGGACTGGAGGCTATATTTTACCTTTGAATCCGGCATATACTTTAATTGGATTAATCCACTACTCTTAAAGCCGATAAAATAATCAGTTTTCTGTTTTATAATGGAAGAAACCTCACCCCGACGAAGTATCTCTGCCTCCATATCTGCTATAAAATACGCTTTATGATTATTCAGATCGTATTCATAAAGTGCATAAGTACTGTCTATGAAATAGAGAAAATCGCCATCTACAAACGTCCACAACAACTTTTCCGAATGATTCAGGCAATTACTGGGAACCAGCTTCACTTGATTTCCGTTTTTCTCTATTATATAACTCCGGTTATCATTATCCGAAGAGAATATCCAAAGTACTCCAAAGTTATCAATAGCCATTTGTTGTACTTCCTCAAAATGTATCTTTTTCACATCAAGTTTACAGAAGTCCTTCTGCTCCGGCTGATAATAATAAATGTAGCCATCATCCTTAATAATAAAGAAATCATCTTCGGGACTTATCGCCATACGGTTTATGTATTTAAAGTCTTTGAAGCTTTGTATGGTCTGTCTGCGTGTATCAAAGCGGTCGAGCCCATAATTAGTCTGTATCCAAAGCACATCGTTGTCCGCCTCGATAATCCGTTCGATGAGATTACCGGAGAAACTATGGTGCACATTGGTTGGTTTGTACAATCCCAGATAAGTGCCGTCGTAGATATTCAGCCCATCGCATGAACCGATCCATATCACGCCATGCCTATCCTGACACATCGAAAGAATAGCACTATTGGATAATCCGTTCTTACTGGAAAATTGCCGGAGACTATACGAAGCATTTATGTCTACTCCTATCAAAAGAAAAGAAACCAGTATCAGCAGAACTCTTCTTAAAAGAGTAGTTCTCTTCGTCCATTCATTGTGTTTTTTCATATAGCATTCTCTTGTTTTAAATCAAGACACAAAAATCGACGGAAAGATATGGAAAATCGGGAAAACGTCCAAGAACTGCACAAAAAACATTCTGATCATCTGAAAATTAACATAACAGGAGTACGCTTTTACGACACATATATATATTTTTGCGACATTTCATCGAGAAGAGACATTTATGTCATGGGTCCGTACATCATCTTATACTAACCACAATAACTTTGCAGCATCAGACAACGGAATAAGGTAAAAAGCAAAATAAAAAGGATTGTAGTTTGAAATAGGTAATCCACAAACAGGTAGCATATTCAGCTACCTGTATTTTGGAAGGAAAATCTTTAGTTAATAATGAATATAATATTATATAGAATGAAATCACCATGTATTTTACTAATCATAGTTTGCACCCTCTCTTTGACTGGTTGTGCCTCAACAAAACAGGCAGACTCTGATTCAAGTTTGGGAAAAGCCCAGCAGACATTGGATTCCCTTTATCAACATTACTCAGCAAAGAACTCTTATCTGCTTCGGGAAAGCTATCCCTTTGACGAACAACACAAAGTCACTTATCTGGCATCGGAAGACCAAGCAAACATGCCTAATCAGTTCTCCTATTTATGGCCGTATTCGGGTACTTTCTCTGCAGTAAATGCACTATTCGAAGCGACTCATGACAAGAAATACCAGAAATTATTAGATAAACGGGTATTACCTGGTCTGGAAGAATATTTCGATATCCAAAGAACTCCTAACGCTTATTCATCGTACATACAAACAGCACCGACATCCGATCGTTTTTATGACGATAATGTATGGTTAGGCATTGACTTTACCGACATCTACCAAATAACACAAGAGAAAAGATATCTGGATAAAGCACAATTAATATGGAAATTTATAGAAAGTGGTACTGATAGCCTGTTGGGAGGAGGCATTTACTGGTGTGAGCAAAAGAAAGAGTCTAAAAATACTTGTTCAAATGCTCCTGGCTCTGTACTCGCCCTTAAACTATTCAAAGCAACTAATGATAGCATCTACTTCAGACAAGGAAAAGAATTATATGAATGGACGCAAAAGAATCTACAAGACTCCACTGATTACCTCTATTTTGACAATATCGGTCTTGACAGAAAGATAGGAAAAGCCAAATACGCCTATAACAGCGGGCAAATGATGCAATCAGCCGCCCTGCTCTATCAACTGACAAGAAATCCTCTCTACCTGAAAGATGCACAAAATATAGCTAAAGAATGCTATAACTATTTTTTTACAGACTTTACAACAACTACAGGAGAAAGCTTTAAAATGCTAAAGCAAGGAGATATCTGGTTTACTGCGGTAATGTTAAGAGGCTTTATCGAACTCTATCATATAGATAAGAATAAAACATATATCAACGCTTTCGATAAAAGTTTAAACCATGCTTGGATGTACGCCCGGGATGATAAAGGATTATTTAATACAGATTTAAGCGGCAAAAGCAAAGATGACAAAAAATGGTTGCTAACACAGGCTGCCATGATAGAAATGTACGCCCGCCTTGCCACTATCCAATAATTTTTCTAGAAATAATGACAACTAAAATTATTAAAACATGAAATATACCCTTATTAAAACAGTAGCAATATATTTGCTCACTGCTTTGCCTCTATTGGCAGACGCAGCAACACAAAAAGTATCCATCAAACAAAGCGTATTGGTTGGAGACGGCATTGCCAAGTTTATCCCAGAAGGTTTTGACGCAAAGAAAGTACCTTCGTTCGCAATTGAAAAAGAACCACGTGAGAGAGGCATACTCCCTGCCGATTGGATACTTATTCCCGAATTCTCCCTCACAGATGGTAAAGCTAATGCATCACTTACAATACCGGAAGGCACAAGTATCTACGGAGGTGGTGAAGTAACCGGTTCTCTTCTAAGAAATGGTAAAACAATCAAGCTCTGGAATACAGATTCCGGTGCCTACGGTGTAGATAATGGTACACGCCTATATCAATCACATCCTTGGATGATGGGAGTTAGAAAAGACGGAACAGCTTTCGGTATTTTATTCGATACCACATGGAAAGCTGAATTAAGTAGTACAAATGAGAAAATTGAACTAAGAAGTGAGGGAGAACCTTTTCGGGTGTTTATTATTGATAGAGAATCTCCACAAGCTGTAGTTCGCGGACTATCGGAACTAACAGGCACTATGCCGATGATTCCCCGCTGGGCATTAGGTTATCAACAAAGTCGCTTCTCTTATTCACCAGCCAGTCGCGTGATTGAGATTGCAGACACTTTCAGACACAAAAGAATACCATGCGATGTTATCTGGATGGACATTGACTACATGGATGGATATCGTATTTTCACATTTAACCCACAAAGTTTTCCCAATCCTAAGGCTGTTAATCGCGATTTACATATACGCGGCTTCCATTCTGCATGGATGATTGATCCTGGAGCAAAAGTTGACCCCAACTACTTCGTTTATAAATCAGGAACTGAAAATGACGTTTGGGTAAAAACTGCAGACGGAAAGAACTTTCATGGTGATGCCTGGCCAGGAGCGGCAGCGTTCCCAGACTTCACATGCCCTAAAGTAAATAAATGGTGGAGGAACTTATATAAAGATTTCATGGCACAAGGAGTAGACGGTGTTTGGAACGATGTAAATGAGCCACAAATCAATGACACTCCCAACAAAACAATGCCGGAAGATAATCTCCACCGCGGAGGAGGTAAATTGCCTGCAGGAACACATCTACAATATCATAATGTTTATGGTTTTCTAATGGTTAAAGCATCCAGAGAAGGCATACTGGAAACCCGCCCCGAAAGGCGACCGTTTATTCTTACTCGTTCTAATTTCTTAGGTGGTCAGCGCTATGCAGCCACTTGGACCGGTGATAATGGCTCCTGGTGGGACCATCTGAAAATGTCAATACCCATGTCTTTAACTTTGGGATTATCCGGCCAACCATTCAGCGGTTCGGATATCGGTGGCTTTCTATTTAATGCTGATGCCGATTTATTCGGCAACTGGATTGGTGTAGGTGCTTTCTATCCATTCTCACGTGGTCACGCTTGTGCAGGAACAAACAACAAGGAGCCATGGGCATTTGGGCAAGAAGTAGAAAATGCCGCACGAATAGCATTAGAACGTCGATACATCCTTCTCCCCTATTATTATACTCTGCTGCACGAAGCCTCAACAAATGGTATGCCCATCATGCGACCTGTTTTTTTCGCCGACCCTAAAGACTTGTCGTTGCGTGCCGAAGAAGAAGCATTCCTGATTGGTAACAACCTGCTTATTATTCCGGCATACGCTAAGCAGCCTGCACTGCCGAAAGGCATTTGGAAAGAACTATCACTAGTTAAAGGTGACAACAGTGATAAATATCAAGCAAAGATGAAGATACGTGGTGGTTCGATTATTCCTACCGGAAAGATCATTCAAAATACCACAGAAAACTCATTAGATCCGCTCACATTATTGGTTTGTCTGGATGAACAAGGAAAAGCCGATGGATCAATGTACTGGGATGCAGGAGATGGCTGGGCATTCAAGAAGGGAGATTACAGCCAACAAACCTTCAAAGCCGAAAAACAAGGCGACAAAGTTATAGTAAAGTTGACTAGCGAAAAAGGCAAATTTAAAACAGAAAACAAAGATATGGCTATTGTCAAAGTTCTCACAGACCAAGGCGTTTGCCAAGCTAGTGGCAATCTTGTGGAAGGTATCGAGGTGAACTTATAAACTAACGCTCTCCTCATTATATGAGCTCTAAAATAAAAAATATTAATATTTTACTCTTAATTAAAAAAACTATATGAAAAGAAAAACACATGAAAAAAGATGCCTCTATTGGTATAAGGCACTGGTGTTGATTCTGACCGTATGCCTTATCGGCTGTCAGGACGACAAAATTGGTTCCAATGGATACGACCCGTCTAAACCGGTTGTTTTCTCAGACTTTACCCCCGATCATGGGAGTCTTCGTACTCAAATCCATATTTATGGAGATAATTTTGGGACTGATCCCTCAAAAATCCACATCACAATAGGTGGACAATACACGACAACTATCGGCTGCACCAACACCGAAATTTACTGTATAGTCCCGCCGAAAGCTTTCGATGGTAATATTAAAATAAAAATCGAAAGTGCCGACGGAAAAACCTCTCCTATAGAATATGAATTTGAAAAGAAGTTCAATTATACTCTACAGCCTTCAGTGAGTACTCTTGTTGGTAGCGAAGACGAAAATGGAAATTCATCTGACGTAGACGGAAACTTTGAAAAAGCAAGATTCGGAAATCCTCAATGGCTATTAATGGACACATTTGGTATTGAGAAATGCTTAATTATTAATGGTCAAGGCGGTCCTATACGTCGAATCAATCTGGAAGCAAAAGAAGTCTCAACTCTTCTTACTAATGGCCAGGGAGGATTTAGGAATATGCAATTCATGTCTTTCGATGCAACCGGAGACACGCTTTTCGTATCAGATGACCATGGAAGCAGCAGTAAAGACTACCGTGAAATTGCTTACATTCTGCGATCTGAAGAATTCAGAAAAGCCCACCCCTATGTTTATGACCGCACAGGATATAACAATGTTTACTGCGCCCTAAATAAATCACTTTACTACAACACCTATTGGAAAGGAGGACTTCAAAAAGCTGTTCACGATCCTACGACCGGTGGCAAAAAAGGAGTAGAATTATTTGGTGTATACGAAAATAGTGATTCCGGTACTTTTATGTGTATCCATCCGGATGGAAGATTTATGTATATCACAGGCCGTAACTGTATTTTGGTATCCCAATATAATAAAGTAACCAATGAATTTCAGAAGCCAACCACATTTGCCGGTAGAGAAGGAGAAGCCGGGTACAGTCCCTCGCCCGGTCCGAGTGCCCGTTTTCAGGAACCTTACCAAGGCACATTTGTGAAGAATGAAGAATACATAAAAAATCCTCGTCCGGACGGAAACATTTATGATTATTATATATGCGACAGAGGAAACCATTGCATCTTTAAAATTACTCCCGACGGTAACGTATCTCTTTTTGCAGGAAGAGGCAGTGTCTCTTCTGACAACAAGGTATCTGGCAATATTGACGGAGAATTAAAAACGGAAGCACGCTTTGATAATCCATGCGGCATCGCTTACGATGAAGAAACACAGACTTTTTACATCGCCGATAGAGAAAATCACAGCATCCGTACCATTTCTATAGAATAACTATAAAAACACATTCCGAATGAAAAAATATATTTTTAACTTGCTCCTCCTGTTCTGTTGCACATGCAGCGTGTATGCTCAAAACAGTTCGGTAGAGGTACAAACAAACAGAATAGAGGTTGAAGGTCTCGTGACAGACGAGTCCAAAGAACCATTAATTGGTGTCAACGTAATCATCAAAGACATCCCAGGATTAGGTGCCATCACCGACATAGACGGTAAGTTCAAAATCAAGATGGAACCCTACCACAGACTCGTTTTCTCTTTCATCGGTTTCGAAAAACAGGAAGTCCTGATAAAAGAACAAAGAACAATCAAGGTCATAATGAAAGAAGCCACTGCCACTGCTTTGGATGAAGTAGTGGTAACAGGTACTGGTGCACAGAAGAAAATAACGATGACCGGTGCCGTTACCAATGTGGATATAAATACACTGAAGACTTCCACATCAAGCATTACTAATGCTTTGGCAGGTAACATAGCAGGTGTAATGGCTCGCCAAACTTCCGGACAGCCCGGAAATAATATTTCCGAATTCTGGATTCGCGGTATCTCGACATTCGGAGCAGGTTCAAGTGCCTTGATTTTAGTCGACGGATTTGAACGCAGTATGAATGAACTCAATATTGAGGATATAGAATCCTTCACTGTACTCAAAGATGCTTCTGCCACAGCAATCTACGGTTCGCGTGGCGCCAATGGTGTAGTATTAATAACAACTAAACGTGGTAAAGGAGGAAAAGTACAAATCGATGCAAAAGTAGAAACAACCTACAACACACGTACCATAACCCCAGACCTCATTGACGGATATACATATGCTTCAATGATGAATGAAGCACGTACTACTCGTAACCAAGAACCTTTCTTCCCTGAAGACAAATTGTATATACTCCGTAACAGACTGGACCAGGACTTATATCCCAATGTAGACTGGATGGATGTACTCCTGAAAAAAGGAGCACCTACTTATCGTGCCACTATCAACATGAACGGCGGTGGTTCATTGGCACGCTATTATGTATCTGCAAGCTATGTAGATGAAGGTGGTATGTATAAAGTAGACAAAGGGCTAAAAGACTATAATACCAACGCCAACTATCGCCGTTGGAACTACCGTCTGAACGTGGATATGGATATCACCAAAACCACACTGCTAAAAGTTGGTGTATCCGGTTCATTAGACAAAAAGAACGAACCGGGTATGTCAAACAATATCTGGGCTTCTGCTATGAATTATAACCCGGTCTCAGTACCAATCATGTATTCCAATGGATATACGCCCGCTTTCGGTTCGGACGATGAACAAATCAATCCTTGGACCATTGCTACACAAACCGGCTATCAAGAAACATGGAATAATAAATTGCAGACCAATATCACTCTCGAACAAGATTTCAGTTTTATCACCAAAGGTCTAAAATTCATCGGACGCTATGGATTCGACACTAACAATTATCAGTGGATCAACCGTAAAAAAATACCAGAATTATGGAGAGCGGAACAGAACCGCGCTTCTGATGGTAGTCTTGTGATGAGAAAAGTCAGAGATGAACAATTGATGTCACAAGAAGCTAACTCAACCGGTGAACGAAAAGAATATTTAGAAGCAGAGTTGCACTACGACCGTACCTTTGGTAATCACATGGTGGGAGCCGTAATGAAATATACACAAGATAAGACAATCAATGCCTCTGTAAAAAAGGAAGATGACATTATGCAAGGTATTGACAGACGTCATCAAGGACTTTCCGGACGTTTCACCTATGGTTGGAAGTACCGTTACTTCGTTGACTTTAACTTTGGTTACAATGGATCCGAGAACTTTGCAACAGGTCATCAGTTCGGTTTCTTCCCCGCTTACTCTGTAGCCTGGAACATGGCAGAAGAGTCTTTCATTAAAGAAAAATCACCGTGGATCAATATGTTTAAAGTACGTTATTCTTACGGAAAAGTAGGTAATGACAATATGGATAGACGCTTTCCCTACTTGTCTACTTTCGGAGCAAGCAACAATTACAACTATGCAGACCTAGGACAAAGCTATCAGTTCGACGGATTGACCTATACTTACTATGCAACTAATGCTGTCACTTGGGAAATAGCAACCAAGCATGACATAGGTATCGACTTCGCATTGTTCAATGACAAGCTGACCGGTACAATTGACTACTTTCACGAACAACGTGACGGTATTTACCAAGAGCGTAACTATATCCCTCTCTCCGTTGGTATGTACGGTACAGGAACAGGCATGAAGTTATCTACCAATATTGGCTCGGTAGTTTCCAAAGGATTCGACGGTAATGTGGGATATAAACAACGTATTGGAGATGTGAATCTGACACTGCGAGGTAACTTTACATACAGTAAGAGTGAAATCCTGAAATATGACGAAGAATTCAGTAATTACCCTTATAAAAGCCAACAAGGTTTCCGTGTTAACCAAACCCGCGGACTTATTTCACTAGGATTATTCAAAGATTATGATGACATTCGTGACAGTCCGAAACAGAGCTGGGGCGACGTAATGCCAGGTGATATCAAGTATGCGGATGTCAACGGAGACGGAAAGATAGATGAAAATGACGAAGTTCCTATCGGTGCAACCAATCGCCCAAATCTTATTTATGGTTTCGGTCTTTCCGCAGGATGGAAAGGATTTGACATCAACATCCTCTTCCAAGGTGCAGGCAAATCAACTTTCTGTATCGAAGGTCCTACTGTATATCCTTTCAAGAATGGTGATTGGGGAAATATTCTCACCGACATGGCGAACTCCAACCGCTGGATATTAGGTGAAAATGAAAACCCGAACGCAGAATACCCGCGTTTAAGCTATGGAGGCAATAGTAACAACTACCGTCCGTCTACATATTGGCTTCGCAATGGTTCTTATCTGCGCTTGAAAAACCTAGAAATCGGATATAATATTCCGAAGAGTCTTATCAATAAGATCCACTTGAACAACGTTCGTTTATACTTCATGGGAACTAACTTGATAACATTCTCCAATTTTAAGTTATGGGATCCGGAACTGGGCAGCACCAACGGTCAGGCTTATCCATTATCAAGATCATATACCTTAGGACTTACAATTAACATTTAATTCAAAAACAGATGAAAAAACATATATTATCCGCAGTAGCCATTTTAGTCATTGGGCTGGGTATTTCTTCTTGTTCAGACTATTTGAGCGTGGAACGTTTTTTTAAAGATCGTCAAAGTGAAGAGAAAATTTTCAAGAGCAAGAATTTTACGGAACAATGGCTGGCCAAATGCTACAACTGTCTGTTAGAAACAAATTTAGAAATCACACGTATCGGCTATTCCACAACTAATTTTGCAGACGATATGATTTTTAATGAAAGTGACGGAGCCGTAACTTACAATGCTTTCAAATTCGGACAATATGACAATACCTGGACAAACAATTCATACATCCGTTGCTACGAAGGTATTCGCCAGGCTTCTATCTTAATCAACAATATAGATATTAATGAAGAACTGTCAGAAGTAGAAATTGCAGACTATAAAGCACAGGCCCGCTTTTTAAGAAGCTATTTTTATTGGTTATTACTAAGAAAATACGGACCAGTTCCTCTAATTCCTGAAGAGACAATCAGTATTGATGAAGATTATATGGACATGTCCTATCCACGCAGTAGCTACGATGAAGTAGTGAACTACATCAGTGAGGAAATGGCACTGGCGGCCCGATCACTGCCTGAGAAACGAGACAGACAGAATGTCAATCGCAGTACGAAAGGAGCTGCCTTGGCGGTACGCGCAAAGGTACTTCTATATACAGCAAGTCCGATAAATAACCCACGTCCCGGTGACTCCGATAAGTTCTCTGATTTTACTGATTGGCAAGGACGCATGCTAATGTCTCAGACGTATGACGAAAGCAAGTGGGCTAGAGCAGCGGCAGCGGCTAAAGATGTCATTGACCTAGCCAACGCAACCGGTGTATACAAGCTATACACCGCTCCCTATCAATCTAAAGGAGATAACGCTTATCCGGCAACCGTAAGACCTCCCTATCACTCTGTATACTCCAACAAAGATTTCCCGGAAGGATGGGCTGACATTGACCCGTTCGCCTCTTATCGCTCTATTTTCAATGGAGACTTGTATGCTACCGAAAATCCGGAATTGATATTTACACGAGGAAACAATGCATTAAATGATCAAGTCAGAGATCTTGTTCTCGATCATTTACCCACAAATGCCGGAGGAAGAAACCGCCACGGACTGACAATCAAACAGTGTGATGCCTATGATATGGCAGACGGAAGTAGCTTCAATCTAGAAACATTCCTAGACACTTGCGAAGTAGACAAACGTTTCGTCTCGGAAGATGAATACAACCGCGGACTTTACCCGCAGATACGTCCGAGAGTATGGAAAGAATATGCGAACCGCGAACCGCGTTTCTATGCCAGCGTAGCATTCAACGGTGCTTTTTGGGCATTGGCAAGTGCGCAAGATGGAGATAGACGCAACCAACAGGTATGGTACTACAGAGGTAGCGATAACGGAAGAAAAAACAGTTCCGACTACTGGATTCCTACAGGAATAGGTGTCATGAAATTTGTCAGCCCTAACGACTGCAACACGAACAACGGAAGAATCTATGATAAAGTAGACATACCACTTCGCTATACCGACATCCTGCTGATGTATGCGGAAGCCCTAAACGAATTGACTCCGAGTAGTAGCTACGAAGTAACAACTTGGGAAGGAGAACCAATTACAGTTTCGCGAAATACAGAAGAAATCCGCAAAGCTGTCTTGCCTGTCAGGATGCGTGCTGGAGTTCCTGATTACAACGAGGAGACATATAATGACCAAACATTGTTCCGTAAGAAACTAATACATGAACGTCAGGTAGAATTCATGGGCGAGAATCAACGTTACTACGACCTGCGTCGCTGGAAGCTTGCTCCGGTAGAAGAGTCCGAACAAATCTATGGCTATAACGTACTGATGACTGAAAGCAAAAAAGAACGCTTTTATGAACGTATACGAGTAGAAAATCTACAAGCAAACTTCTCACGTAAGATGTACTTTTGGCCTATGCCACAAAATGAATTAAAAAGAAACCGCAAAATGACACAGGCGCCGGGATGGGAAACTTTTGATTAATCTAAAATATACAATAAGAATGAAAAAAAGACATATTTATATAGCCACATTGTTTATCGCATTGCTTTCGTTCAGTGCATGCAATGACGAATGGAAAGACGAACTTTATGTTCACATGGTTTCACTAAAAGCTCCAATTAATGATGGAGAGGTTTCAAGTATCTACGTCCGCTACAAGCCTAATGGTGAGGTTATCTACAACCTTCCGGTGCTAGTCAGTGGTTCTACTCCATTGGATAAGGATCTCGATGTACGGATTGCCGTAGACCCGGATACGTTGAACGCCATGAACGAAGCCAACTTTCACGAACTCAGAAAAGACTTATGGTATAACTTACTACCACAGGAGAATTACGAATTTCCTTCCGCCACCTGCCATATTCCGGCAGGTTCAAGAAAGGAACTATTCCCTATCAAGTTTAAGTTTTCAGAAATGAACCTTTCGAAAGAGTGGGTGTTGCCATTGACAATTGAGGAGGACCCCTCGTACATTACCAACAAACGGAAAGGATGGCGAAAAGCCCTGCTTCATGTATTACCATTCAATGATTATTCAGGAAATTACTCGGCAACTGCCATGAACATCTATTTTGCCGATTCGAGCAATGATCCATTGGTAGTAGACAATCGTAGAGCACATGTCGTAGACGAAAACACTGTATTCTTCTATGCAGGTACGAAAGAAGATAATGCAATAGATAGGGAAACTTATAAAATCAATGTAAAATTTGAAGAACCTTCAGAGGTTACGGAGACTAAAAAGAAAGGGAATCTGACGATAACGGCGGCAAATTCTTCAATAAACTTCCAGCTCACAGAGCATCCGACCTACGAGATTTGGGATGAAATGGATACCAATCAACCCTACCTGATGCATCGTTATTATGTATTATATATCAAATATACATATGATGACATAACTACGTCAAATGTACCTACTTCTTATCGAGCGGAAGGTTCATTAACTATGGAACGTAAGATTAATATAACAATACCGGATCAGGACCAGGCAATCCAATGGTAAAAAGAATTTATTTATGAAGAGATTAAACATCATTTTTATATCTTTATTAGCCATGGTATGCACAGTACTATCTTGCAGTGACGATTCTGTGGAAGCCAAAGATATCCAGAAGATTGATCCGGTGGGACAACTGGAAGTATACAAAACAAGCCGGGAAAAAGAAATTCTGGTGAAATTCATAAGAACAAATTATGTGAAAAACATACAGATAGAAATAGCTTATCGGAATACGGAGTCTGGAGAAAACGGAGAATGGACTACTATTGTGCTGAATGGTGACAACTATAAGTATGGAGGAAATTACTTATTGCAAGTTCCTGCAGAAGGGACATATGAGGTTGCAATCACCTTGATAGGAGCCAATGAGCTACGCTCGGAAAGCAAAAGCCAACTTGCGAGCACATTCGAGTATGTAAAGACAAGTATGTTCGATTGCGCCCACTCTATGATGACATGTGTCATAAAATACTATTATCATAAAGGGCCTAGGACATGTTGGCAAACATATTATCCTAAAGAACAAGGATATTGGGACGGAGATGCAGTCGTATGGGGACAAGGGGGAGGATTATCCGCATTTGTTGCCTTGAGAGAAGCATCCGTAGACACGGAACAGGAAGAATATTATCGTTCTTTAGAAGATGATATGTTCAAGGGAATCCAACATTTTTGGGTAACAGACCATGGACGCACAGCATATAGTGTATATCCGGATTCGGGAAACGACCGTTTTTATGATGACAATGTATGGATAGGACTGGATATGGCAAAATGGTATGCCATATCTAAAGATGTGCGCTATTTAAATCAAGCCAAAGCCGTCTGGGACTATCTATCACAATACGGATGGGACAATACTTGCGGTGGCGGAGTTCATTGGAAAGAGCTGAATGAACCGAGCAAGTCAAAGCACACTTGTTCAACTGCCCCGACGGGTGTATTGAGTTGTAAGCTCTATCAACTAACCCATGAGCAGAAATACCTGGATAAAGCTATTGAATGCTTCAACTGGCTGCAAGCCTATATGCAGGACCCTAGCGACCATCTGTATTACGACAATGTTTCTCCTGATCCAGAAGACCCCACCCAACCTGGGCGTATGGAGACGAATAAATATTCTTATAATTCAGGACAACCATTGCAATTAGCCTGCCTTCTTTATAAAATAACCAAGAATGAGTCGTATTTGACAGCAGCACATCAAATTGCGGAAGCTTGCCACAAAAAGTGGTTTACTTCCTATCATTCAGAAGTTCTGCAACGTGATTTTAATATTCTGGCACCGGGGCATGCCTGGTTTAACACCGTCATGTGCCGCGGATTCTTCGAACTTTATTCCATTGATAAGAATCCCTCATATCTGGAAGATGTGCGCAACACAATGTTGCACGCATGGTTTGGTAAGGCACATCACATTAGTGGTCTAATCAATGACGAGGATTTAAGCGGAGCTGTTTCAATGAATAAATGGGAGATTCTGAGGCAAGCGTCACTCGTTGAGTTATATGCCCTTTTGGCTATCTGGGAGTCTGGCAAAGACCAGACCGTCTTATTGTAATTTGAAAATAATCAAAAGCGAATAGATATGTTAAAAACAAAACTATTAATTTGTATTGCTACATGGATGGCAGTAACAAGTGCCGGAGCACAAACCGTGACAGGCAATGCATGCTATGTAGACCCTTTCATCGGCGTAGATGGAGGCGGCAATGTTTTTCCGGGAGTATGTACTCCGTTTGGAATGGTAAAATTAGGTCCCGATTGCGGCAATAAAGATTGGAACGCCGGATGGAATCCTGACGGCAATATACACGGCTTCAGCCATACTCATGTAAGCGGAACAGGCGGAGGATGCAAATATGGCAACGTATTAATGTTACCTCTGACCGGAGATATACATTTAGAAGACTATTCTTCCCCCCGTGCCAACGAGAATACCATTTTAGGAGAATACAAAGTTGAGTTGCCGCGTTATCGCACAGCAGCCCGGCTGACAGCATTGAGCAAAGCCGGTTTTCATGAATATACTTTCCCCTCAAGCAAAGACTCCAAAATTCTTTTTGATCTAGGCAGTTGTCTAGCCTTACAAATATGCGAAACTCAAAGAATTGTAGGTTCGGAAGTACGCATACTTTCCAACTCAACAATAGAAGGATACACCCGTGTACGCGGAGGCTGGAATGAAGGAGAGGCCTATACAGTCTATTTCTATGCAGAAACAGATACACCGGCAGAAAGCTTCGGCACATGGAAAGGAAATACTTTAATGCCGAATATTAACGAACAATTCGATTCAGGCGAAAAAACAGGTGCTTATTTGAGCTATTCGACCTCTGAAAACCAAAAAATCAACGTACGTGTCGGTATCTCCTATATCAGTTGTGGCAAAGCTAAAGAAAACCTAAAGCAGATAACAACTTGGGACTTCAACAAAGTACATACTCAGGCTGTGTCCGAATGGAATAATATCTTAAATAAAATAGAAGTCACAGGAAAAGAAGAAGACAAAATTAAACTATACACAGCTTTGTATCATTGCTATCTCCAGCCAGTAGACAAGACCGGAGAAAATCCAAAATGGATATCAACAGAACCGAACTTTGATGATTTCTATGCCATTTGGGATACCTTCCGTGCTACCCATCCATTATTTACATTGCTTACCCCTTCCGTTCAATCAAATATGATACGTTCACTTATTGACATATACCGCAATGAAGGGTACATGCCTGATGCACGTAGTGGTAATGATAATGGTCGTGTTCAAGGAGGAAGTAATTGTGATATTCTGATTGCCGATGCAATGGTAAAGAA
>OGPM01001376.1_pt1 | contig 20190 bp, 18 predicted proteins | sample 1552961 | NCBI WGS metagenome assembly OGPM01 (sample SAMEA2580304, study PRJEB22360) | human gut metagenome | biome: human gut; feature: human-associated habitat; material: faeces | place: Denmark | collected 2008/2010
CCGGCGAATACACCGCGGAGCTGGCACCCAAACGGCCTTCGGCCCAGTAGGCGTGCTCCGGGAGCGCCCGTTACAGCGCCGCCGTGTGTTCGCACGGCCTGAGGCGTCTGCCCGCGAGGGCGGCGCGAACAGAGGTGGTACCGCGAGAACTTCTCGCCCTCTGTCCCCTGGGGGACAGAGGGCGTTTTTGATACCTGTCCCAGATTTCACAAACGGACAAAAGGAGAGACAAATCATGCAGATCTACGAGGAACTGAAGGCCCGGGGGCTCATCGCCCAGGTGACGGACGAGGAGGAGATCCGGGAGCTGGTGAACAACGGCAAGGCCACGTTCTATATCGGCTTTGACCCCACGGCGGACAGCCTGCACGTGGGCCACTTCATGGCCCTGTGCCTGATGAAGCGGCTGCAGATGGCGGGCAACCGCCCTATCGCCCTGATCGGCGGCGGCACCGGCTATATCGGCGACCCCTCCGGCCGGACGGACATGCGTTCCATGATGACGCCGGAGACCATCCAGCACAACTGCGACTGCTTCAAGAAGCAGATGGAGCGGTTTATCGAGTTCGGCGAGGGCAAGGCCCTGATGCTGAACAACGCCGACTGGCTGCTGAACCTGAACTACGTCGAGCTGCTGCGCGACGTGGGTGCCTGCTTCTCCGTCAACAACATGCTGCGCGCCAAGTGCTATGAGCAGCGCATGGAGAAGGGCCTGTCCTTCCTCGAGTTCAACTACATGATCATGCAGAGCTACGACTTCTACTACATGTTCCAGCACTACGGCTGCAACATGCAGTTCGGCGGCGACGACCAGTGGAGCAACATGCTGGGCGGCACCGAGCTGATCCGCCGTAAGCTGGGCAAGGACGCTTATGCTATGACCATCACCCTGCTGACCGACTCTCAGGGCAAGAAGATGGGCAAGACCGCCGGCAACGCCGTCTGGCTCGACCCCAACAAGACCAGCCCCTTCGAGTTCTATCAGTACTGGCGCAACGTCGGCGATTCGGATGTCATGAAGTGCATCCGTATGCTGACCTTCCTGCCGCTGGAGCAGATCGACGAGATGAGCACCTGGAAGGACCAGCGCCTCAACGAGGCCAAGGAGATCCTCGCCTTCGAGCTGACCAAGATGGTCCACGGCGAAGAGGAGGCCGCCAAGGCCCAGAATGCAGCCCGCGCCCTGTTCAGCGGTGCTGCCGGTGATGCTGAGCATATGCCCAACACTCAGCTGACCGAGGCTGACCTGACCGACGGCTCCATCGGCATCCTGACCCTGATGGTCAAGGCTGGTCTGGCTGCTTCCAACGGTGAGGCCCGCCGTCTCGTCGTGCAGGGCGGTGTTCTGGTGGACGGTGAGAAGGTCGCTGCTCCCACGGTCAGCTTCACTGCTGAGCAGCTGTCCAAGGGCATCGTCATCAAGAAAGGCAAGAAGGTCTACCACAAGGTGAGCCTGTAAATCTTCTGATAAAATAAAAAGACCCGGCTGGTTCCTCTCCGCAGAGGGGAGACCCGCCGGGTCTTTTGCTGCAACAGCACCCATGCCTGTTTTATCAGACACGGGTGCTGCTTAATATCGTTATTACAGCTCGTAAGCCTTTTTCAGGGCCTCATAGGCTGCGTCCTCGTTCTCCGAACGGACCAGAAGGGAAATGTCCAAATCGCTGGTGGTGATGAGCAGAACTTCGATGCCTGCCATTGCCAGAGCATTCAGGGCGCGGGCGGCGACGCCGCAGCTGGTGACCATCTCCTCACCGAAGAGATTCAGCTTGGAGTAGCCCACGCTGATGAGGGGAGAAGCCTTGGCGTCCTTGTCCAGATTTGCCGCAGAGATGGCCTTCATGACCAGCGGCAGGTCGCTGCTGGATGCCGTGAAGCTGAAGTCCATGCTGGTGCCGTGGGGAGCGCTCTGGCTGATCATATCCACCACGACGCCAGTGTCGGCGAAGATCTGCAGATAACGTGCCATCGTGTTGCCCTTGAACTCGGCATCCTGCACACTGATCATCATCAGGCTCGGCTCAATATTGATTTTGGATACACCGTACATAGTAAACACTCCATTCTGCCCATCGGGCATTCTGATACAAGCTTTATGCAAGCTCCAAAAATTCGCTGTTGATGTAGGTCTGTGCCGTCTGGCGGATGTAATCGTACCCAAAAGAAGGATACGCGGCGCGGACGCCATGGGCCTGTGCAAGCTCCGGCGTGTAATCCCGGAACAGATACGTGCGGACATTAGACTTTCCGGCGTCATAGTGGGTCACGGTCACATGGAGCTTCGGGCCGCGCACTGCGCAATGGACGCTGCCGTCCGGCTCGGTGGTCTGCTCCAGCTCCAACGTCAGAATCGCGCCGATGAGCTGGTCAGGCTTGCTTTGGGTACTCAGGAAATTTCCCAGCGAATAGGCCACAAATACGTTCCGTCCATCGGCTGCGGTGCGCCATTCGGCGTCCTGCAGGACGTGCGGGTGGGTTCCGATGATCACATCTGCGCCCCAGTCGGCCAGAGACTGAGCTAAGGTGCGCTGCGCCTGTGTGATGTTGTGGCTGTCCTCGACGCCCCAGTGTACGCCGACTACCACAAAATCGGCCTCCTGCCGGGCCGCCCGCACCTGCTGTTCCATGACATCCTGCTGGCTGGTGTAGATGATGTTTGCGGTCATCTTGCTGTTCCGGGGGATGCCGTTGGTGTGCTCGGTGTAGGAAAGGTACGCGATCTTTACGCCGTCTACTGTCTGGATGGGGATGCGGCCATAGTCTGCCTCGCCCTTCCACAGGCCGGTGGTGATCACATCCTCGGGCATCGTCTCCCAGAATCGGAGGGTGGCGGCAATGCCCGCAGCTCCCTTATCGTAGGTGTGATTGTTCGAGAGACTGAACACCCGGAAGCCTGCCCGGTAAAGCGCTTCGGCGCACTCGCCGGGGGTCGAGAAGCAGGGATAGGTAGAGGGCGCAAGCTCTTTGCTGCAGAGTGTCTCCTGATTGATCCAGTTGATGTCCTGCTGTGCATAGAAATCGAGCAGATTCCTATAGCAGTAATCGAAGCTGTATCCTTCGCCCTCTGCAGCCCGCCGGGCGGCCTGCGAATAGATGGGTGCATGAATGAGGTTGTCCCCTGTAGCCGAGAAGCGCAGTGTCGTGACGACAGGCTGCGGTTCAGGCACGGCAAGCTCCTCCGAAACAGCAGGGGACTCCACCTCCACTGCCGGAGGAACTGCATCCACGCTGCGGCGGGGCCAGAAGCTCAGAGAGAGCAGCACCGATACAGCCACCAGCAGGACCCCCAGTGTGTACAGGGTGACGCCCTTATGCGAGGTGTGCTTTTGGGCGGAACGCCGACGGCGGGGAGGGGCTGCGTGCTTTGCGTGCTTGGCCATAGGCTCGTCTCCTGACGCACGATACCGTGCCTTATGATGCCATGCGCAGAAAAGCTTACATCTCTGCGATCATGTTACTCATATTGTACAGGCCGGGCTCCTTTTTTGCAAGATAAACGGCAGCATTTATTGCGCCATTTGCAAAAATATTGCGGGAATATGCCGTATGGCGGAGGGTGATGACCTCGTCCGGGCCGCAGAACAGCACCTCATGGTCGCCCACGATGCTGCCGCCGCGCACGGCGCTGATGCCGATTTCCTTGGGGTCACGCTTCTGGCGGACGGAGGAGCGGTCATAGACGTAATGGTATGCGCCGTCGTTTTCTTCGTTGATGGCATCAGCCAGCATCAGAGCCGTGCCGCTGGGAGCGTCCAGCTTGTTGTGATGGTGCTGCTCAACGATCTCGATGTCGTAGTTTGCGCCCAGAATGGCCGATGCACGCTTGCACAGCTCGGACAGGACGTTGATGCCCATGGACATATTGGCGCTCTTGAACACCGGGATGCTGCGGGAGAGCTGGACGAGCTTCAGCTGCAGTTCCTCGGAAAGACCGGTGGTGCAGACTACGATGGGCAGCTTGTGAGCCTCACAGTAGGGCAGAGCCTTCTCGACAGCTGCCGGAGCGCTGAAGTCGATGACGACGTCGCCCTTGCCGTCCAGCTTGTCCAGACTGTCGTACACGGGAATGCCGTTCATCTCGCCGTCCTTCATGTCGATGCCGGCCACGACGCGGCAATCCTCACGCTGGGCGATCATCTCGCACAGCACATGGCCCATCCGGCCTCCGATGCCCTGAATGATAATATCCGTCATTGTTATTATCCTCTTTTTTATCATACGGCAAATGCCCGGAGATCTGTCTCGCCGGGCATTTGCACATAAAATCGTTTATTCCTTGATAAGACCTGCAGCCTGCAGAGCCTGCTCGATCTGCTCCTTGTGTGCGTCGCCGGGCTCCACGAGGGGCAGCCGGCACTCACCGGCCTCCCAGCCCAGCACATTCATGGCGTACTTGACCGGGATGGGGTTGACCTCGCAGAAGAGCGCATCGCACAGGGGCAGCATCTCCAGCTGCAGCTCGCGGGCCTTGGCGGTATCACCATCGAACCATGCCTTGCAGCAGTTGTGAACAAGCTCAGGCTTGACATTGGAGACGACGCTGATGACGCCCTTGCCGCCCAGAGACAGCAGGGGAACCACCTGGTCATCGTTGCCGGAGTAGATGTTCAGTTCATCGCCGCAGAGGGCCGCGATCTTTGCCACCTGACCGATATTGCCGGAGGCTTCCTTGATGCCGTTGATGAGCGGGTGCTTGCTCAGCTCCTTGGCCGTCTCGGGGGCGATGTTCAGGCCGGTGCGGGAAGGCACGTTATACAGGATGACCGGAATGCCGCCGGCCTCTGCCATTGCGGTGAAGTGGGCGACAAGGCCAGCCTGAGAGGTCTTGTTGTAGTAGGGGGTCACCAGCAGCAGAGCGTCTGCGCCGCAGGCGGCAGACTTTGCAGCCAGAGCACAGCCGTGGTCGGTGTCATTGGAACCGGCACCGGCGATGACAGGCACACGATGGTTCACGAGGTCCACGGTATACTTGATGGCGGCCAGCTGCTCCTCGTCGGTCATGGTAGAGCACTCGCCGGTGGTGCCGCAGATGACAACGGCGTCCGTTCCCCGTGCGATCTGGTCCTCAATGATACGGCCCAGCTCGTCAAAATTGACACTGCCGTCCTCATACATCGGGGTGATAATGGCGACAGCCGCACCCGTAAAGACAGGATTCTTCATGCTAAAAAACTCCTTTGCAACGCATTGTGCGCAGATTAGTCAAAATAGCCCTTGGCGGCCAGCAGCTCTGCCAGCAGGACAGCGCCACCTGCAGCACCGCGCAGGGTGTTGTGGCTCATGCAGGCAAACTTGTAATCAAACAGGGTGTCCTCCCGCAGGCGGCCAATGCAGACAGCCATACCGTTCTCGGTATTGCGGTCCAGCTTGGGCTGCGGACGGTCCGCTTCCTCAAAGTAGTGCAGGAACTGCTTGGGAGCGCTGGGCAGGTTGAGCTCCTGTGCGGGGCCGCGGAAATTTGCCCAGGCCTCGAGCATCTGCTCTTTGGTGGGCTTTTTATCAAAGCTCACAAACACGGCAGCGGTGTGGCCATCGGAGACCGGCACACGGAAGCACTGCGCCGTGATGGTGGGCTTCTCAGCATTGACGATTTCATTGCCCTCAATGTGGCCCCACAGCTTCAGCGGCTCGCGCTCACTCTTCTCTTCCTCACCACCGATATAGGGGATGACATTGTCGATGATCTCGGGCATCCGGTCAAAGGTCTTGCCTGCGCCGGAAATGGCCTGATAGGTGCAGACCAGCGCCTTGTTGACGCCAAAGTCTTTCATCAGGGGATGCAGGGCAGGCACATAGCTCTGCAGGCTGCAGTTGGACTTGACCGCGATAAAACCGCGCTTGGTACCCAGACGTTTGCGCTGTGCCGGGATGATCTCAATATGGTCAGCGTTGATCTCCGGCACGACCATCGGAACATCCGGGGTAAAGCGGTTTGCACTGTTGTTGGAGACCACCGGGCACTCTGCCTTGGCATAGGCCTCTTCCAACGCCTTGATCTCGGCTTTGGGCATGTTAACGGCACAGAAGATAAAATCGACCTGAGAGGCGACTTCTTCCACGTTGGAAGCATCCAGCACCACCATCTTCTTCACGCTCTCCGGCATCGGGCTGGTCATAGCCCAGCGGGAACCGACTGCATCTTCATAGGTTTTGCCTGCACTGCGGCCGGAAGCGGCCAGCGTGGTCAGTTTGAACCAGGGGTGATTCTCCAGCAGCGTAACAAAACGCTGACCGACCATACCCGTTGCACCAACGATACCCACTCTATACTGTTTTTCCATTTCCAGTACCTTTCCTTTCAAAAAGATAAATTTACACAAGCGCCGCTTGCAAAGCGGGCACGAATGCAATATAATAAAGACTGTCTATATAGATTTTATGATAACATTGATACGGCATTCGTGTCAATCATCGGAAAGGCAAATGCATTCATGTTAAAAAAAGATTTTTGGTATGATTTACCCAAAGAGCTCATTGCACAGGAGCCCGCAGATCCCCGCGACTCTGCACGGCTGATGGTTCTGAGCCAGAAAGACGACAGCATCCAGCACCGGATCTTCCACGACCTGCCCGAATATCTGGAGCCGGGCGACCTGCTCGTCGTCAACAATTCCAAGGTCCTGCCTGCCCGCATCGTTGGCGTCAAGCAGCCCACCGGCGCTGTCTGTGAGCTGCTGCTCCTCCGTCAGGTCAAAGGCGACCAGTGGGAGTGCCTGGCAAAGCCCGGCAAGCGGATGCAGCCCGGCACCAAGGTCAGCTTTGGTGACGGCACCCTGACCGCTGTGGTGGATGAAACCATGGAGGATGGCAACAAGTACGTTACATTCTATTATGACACAGAGACCCTTTATGAAAAACTGGATGAGTTTGGCAAAATGCCGCTGCCGCCCTATATCACCAAACAGCTGGAAGACCAGAGCCAGTACCAGACGGTGTATGCCAAGGAGCTTGGCAGTGCCGCAGCGCCCACAGCCGGCCTGCATTTCACTCCGGAGCTGATGGACACCATCCGGGCCAAGGGGGTCGGCATTGCTGAAGTGACCCTCCATGTGGGTCTGGGCACATTCCGCCCCGTGATGGAAGACGAGATCGCGGACCACAAGATGCACAGCGAGTGGTACTCCATCAGTGAGGAAACCGCCCAGCGCATCCGGGAGACCAAGGCCGCCGGGCACCGCGTCATTGCGGTTGGAACCACCAGCTGCCGCACCCTGGAAGCCGTTGCCGCCAAGTATGGCGAGATCAAAGCCTGCAGCGGCAACACCTCCATCTTCCTGTACCCGGGTGTCAAATTCAACTGCATCGACGGCCTCATCACCAACTTCCACCTGCCGGAGAGCACCCTCATCATGCTGGTGTCCGCGCTGTACGGCTACGAAAAGACCATGGCGGCCTATAAAGTGGCCGTAGAAGAGAAATATCGTTTCTTTAGTTTTGGCGATGCCATGCTGATTCTGTAACAAAATTGAATCTGTAGAAATCAAAAACTCAAGAAACGTTATTCTTTCTATATATTCTGCACACTGCCGCCCACCATGCGGCACAGGGAGCACGGCTGTTTTCCGTGCACAGAAAGGAAACGTTTATGCCTTCTTTGACGACCTACAAGCTCCTCAAGCAGGAGCACAATGCCCGGCGGGGCGAGTTCAAAACCGTGCACGGCACGGTGCAGACCCCGGCATTCCAGAATGTAGCCACGGCAGGCGCGATCAAGGGCGGCCTCTCCGCACAGGATCTGCGGGAGATCGGCACCCAGGTAATGCTTTGCAACACCTACCATCTGCATCTCCGCCCGGGCGATAAGCTGGTGGCTGAAATGGGCGGCCTGCACAAGTTTACCCGTTGGAACGGCCCCATCCTGACCGACAGCGGCGGATTCCAGGTGTTCAGCCTGGCCAAGCTCCGGAAGATCACCGAAGAGGGCGTGACGTTCGCCTCTCATCTGGACGGCCACCGCATCTTCATGGGCCCGGAAGAGAGTATGCAGATTCAGGCAAACCTCGGGTCTACCATTGCCATGGCCTTTGACGAGTGCGTGGAGAACCCAGCCCAGCACGATTATTCCAAAGCAAGCTGTGAGCGCACTGTGCGCTGGCTGGCACGCTGCCAGAAAGAACTGGCCCGCCTGAAGCACGAGGGCAAGGCAACCAATCCTGACCAGCTTCTGTTCGGCATCAACCAGGGCTGCACCTATGCGGACCTGCGTGTAGAGCATATGAAGCAGATCGCAGAAATGAATCTGGACGGTTATGCCATCGGCGGCCTGGCCGTGGGTGAGCCCACCGAGGTCATGTACGAGATGATCAGCGAAGTAGAGCCCTATATGCCCAAGGATAAGATCCGTTACCTGATGGGCGTTGGCACCCCAGGCAACATCATTGAGGCGGTTGCCCGTGGTGTCGATCTGTTTGACTGCGTGATGCCCAGCCGGAATGCCCGCCACGGCCACCTGAACACCTGGGGCGGCATCATCAACATCAAAAATGCCAAGTACGAGCGGGATGAGCGCCCCATTGACCCCACCTGCGGCTGCCCGGCCTGCCGCAACTATTCCCGCGCCTATATTCGCCACCTGTTCAAGGCGGAGGAGCTGCTGGGAATGCGTCTGGCAGTCATGCATAACCTGTGGTTCTACAACCATCTGATGGAGCGGATCCGCGATGAACTGGACGCTGGCACGTTTACGGCTTTCCACGACCGCTATGTCAAGCTGCTTGATACAAGAATTTGAGCAATTCCCCTTGCAACGGGGCGAATAAACGTATATAATATTCTTATATGAATTTGAGAGGAGATTTTTCCCGATGAATTTTCTGACCACTACCACCGAAAGCTATATCAGCCTCTTCTTCACGCTGGCGCTGATGCTCGTCCTGCTGTATTTCATGATCTATCGTCCCCAGAAGAAGCAGGAGAAGAAAGACGCCGCCATGCGTGCTGCTCTGGAAATTGGCGATCAGGTCACTACCATCGGCGGCATTGTCGGCCGCGTGGTTGCCATCAAGGACGACACGTTCGTTTTGGAGACTGGCGCTGACCGTGTGAAGATCCGCTTTATCAAGAATGCCATCAGCTCTGTTGAGAAGCTGAACATGGACAACGCTGCTTCCTCCAAGAAGTAATTTTCAGCCTGCAAGAATTTTTTACGCGCCTTTCTGCATACAGTAAGTGCAGGGAGGCGCGTTTTTATGTCTGGCAATGGTAATTCTCCGGCAAAATTCCCGGCGGGCCGGGCGCTGGTCTCATTTGGCGCAGGCTGCTGTGTCACCGGGGCCTGTATGGCGGGCCTCGCCGCATTGATGGCACAGCAGGGCCTTTCGCAGGATGCGGCCTGGCCCATGGCGACCTGTGCGGTCAGTGCGGGCAGCCTGTTCAGCGGCTGGCTGATGGCTTTCTGGCAGAAAAGCCGCGGGCTGCTCTGTGGGGTAGTACAGGGGGCTCTATTCGTTTTTCTGCTGCTTTGCTTCGGTCTGCTTTCCGGCAGTCCTTTGCAGGAAATGCAGCTGGTCCGGTTCGGGGTCACGCTGCTGTTCGGCTGCATCGGCGGCGTCCTCGGGATGCTGCGCTCGGAGCGGAAACGCAGAGTCTGAGCTTTTCCTGAAAATCGGGTGCATCGCTTCGGTGCACCTGCTTTTATCTTTCAAAGGAGGGACAGCCCTTATGTGGGTTTATCAGGAACCTGAAATACAACCAATCGAAAAAGGCCCCATAACACCACCTCCATCACTGCCACCCGTTCCGGAACAAGAACCGCTGCCCGCTATCGTCCAAAGCACACCGGAAACAACGGTTCCACACATTCCAGAAACAGAAGTGCTTTCCAGAACGGCTCCCGCGTCCCACAGAGAGCGTTCTGCACCTCATCAGGGATGCGTGCTTCTTGCGGGTTCTTATCTCTCAGGAGCCTTTACAGCGGGAATTCTGCAGGCGCTTCTGGATACAGCAGAGATGGACATGCTTTCCTATTACCTACGCTGTTGGCGCGGCCTGTTTGCTGTCCAGAGCGCTTCACAGATTGCACAGCTGTTCGGCACCGAACTGCTTACGATTTTGGGAGTCCTCTGCGTTCTGTTGCTGTTGGGGTTATCCGCCATCGGGCCTGTGCCCATCTATCTTTTTACCATGCTGTATGGCGCTGGAGCAGGGCTATTGACATTCCAGCTGTTTTCCGGCATACCACTTCCGCAGGCGTTGTTCTTTCTTTTTATTTCCGGCATCCCGGCGGCACTGGCTGCAGGTGCACTTTGCTGGTTTGGCTCCTGCGCGCTGGAAGTCAGCGGAAGACTCCATGCTTTTTCTCTTGGGCGGGGGAGGAGCCCCTCTGCCCATGCCCAGCTGCTATTGGGACAATTTGCACTGACCGCCGCAGCGATGCTTCCGCTCTGCGGAGCCGCCACCTGTCTTGCTTATTTGGGCAGTCAGCTGGCCGCATTTCCATAACGGTTCCTTGCGGGCACCGGCGCAATGTGGTATGATAAATGCAAAGTATCTCGAATGAAATCACAGGAGTTTTCTTATGAAAGAACCAAAGTTGAAAACGGTATATGTCTGTTCCAACTGCGGGGAGACAAGCCCCCGCTGGATGGGGCGCTGCCCCAGCTGCGGCAGCTGGAATACCATGAACGAAGATGTGGTTGCCGAAACACCCAAAGCCGGGCTTTCCGGCGGAAAAAGCGCCGCACCTGCCCGGCAGGAGGGTGTCACCTCGCTGACGGCAAAGCGGCTGGCGGATATCAGCACAACGGAAGAGAAAAGCCGTATCCTGACCGGCATTTCAGAGCTTGATCGGGTGCTGGGCGGCGGTATCGTACTGGGCGGCGTGGTTCTGCTGAGTGGTGAGCCGGGTGTCGGCAAGTCCACCATGCTGCTGCAGCTCTGCGGTGCCATCTCCAACCAGCACACCGTGCTGTATATTACCGGCGAGGAATCCGTGCGCCAAGTCAAACTGCGGGCAGCCCGCCTGAAAGTACCCCAGGAAAATATTTATCTCGCCGCAGAAAACGACGTGGATGAGATCTGCGGCCTGATCGAGAAAGAAAAGCCGGAATTGGTCGTCATCGACTCCATTCAAACCATGCGTTGCATGGATATCTCTTCTTCTTCCGGCACGGTCAGCCAGGTAAAAGAGAGTGCCGCCCGGCTGCTGGCGGTGGCCAAAAAGCAGGAGATTCCCATGTTCATCGTTGGCCACGTCAACAAGGACGGTGCCATTGCAGGCCCTAAAGTCATGGAGCACATTGTGGATACCGTGCTTTACTTTGAGGGGGACAAGATGCTCCCGTACCGTATCCTGCGGGCAGCCAAAAACCGTTATGGCTCTACCAATGAGCTCGGCATGTTTGATATGACCGGGCAGGGGCTGGAAGAGATCGAAAACCCCTCGCAGATGCTGCTGGAGGGCCGTCCGCTGGGCGTTTCCGGCAACTGTGTAGCATGTACCATGGAGGGTAGCCGCCCCATCCTGAGCGAGATTCAAGCCCTTGCCACCAAAACAAATTTTCCGGCTCCGCGCCGTGCCTGCAGCGGCTACGACTATAACCGCATGAATCTGCTGATCGCCGTGCTGGAAAAACGTGCCGGGTATTTCTTCGGCAATCTGGATGTTTATGTCAACATCGTAGGCGGCATTGCCCTGCGGGACACTGCCTGCGACCTGGCTGTCTGTCTAAGCATGGTATCGTCTCTGCTGGACTGCCCGGTCAGCGATAAGCTGATTGCCATTGGGGAAGTCGGACTCGGCGGTGAGGTTCGCAGTGTTCCCAATCTCGAACAGCGTCTGCGGGAAGCGGAACGCATCGGTTTTGAGCGGGCTGTCATCCCAAAGCACAGTCTGCCTCACCTGAACGCCGCTGATTATCCCGGCATGAAACTGGTTGGTGTCGCTTATATCTCGGATGCCATCCATGCACTGAAATCTGACCGCTTATAAAAGAGGAAGCCAATGTCCATTTATCTGAACGAAAAGAACCCCGAAAAGCACAAACCTTTCGATGATGCCTCGCAGGATATCGTGGAGTATGTGCGGTATCTGGAAGTCATTGCAGGCAAAAGCCCCCATACGGCATTCAATTATTATTGTGATCTGCGCAATTTCAGCCGCTTTATGAAGCGCCGCCGCGCACTTGTCCCGGAAGACGCTGAGATCAAAGAAATTGACCCAAAGGGGTTGGATACCACTTTCTGGGCCAGCGTGACCAAAGAAGATATTTACGAATATCTGTATTTTTTAAACCGGGAATGCGGAAACAAAAAGTCTTCTACCGCCCGGCGGCTGGCCAGTCTGCACGGCTTCTATGATTACCTTGTCAATCAGGTCAACAAGATCACACAGGACCCCACAGCAGCCATCCGCCCCCCAAAACAGGATAAAGTTTTGCCCAAATATCTGACAGCAGAACAGTCCATGGACCTGTTGGAAAGCACCCAGACCCAGAGCGATTTCCCGGAGCGGGATTACTGCATGACGGTTCTATTTTTGAACTGCGGAATGCGTCTGGCCGAGCTTGTCGGGATGGATCTGGATGACATTGATCTGGAACAGCGTCAGATCCGGCTTTTCGGCAAGGGCCATAAAGAGCGGATGATCTACTTGAATGATGCCTGCATTGAGGCCTTGCAGCTCTATTTAAACAAGCGCAATACAATGGAGGGCCTGAGCCCCAAAGAACGTGCCGTGTTCATCACCCGGCGGCGCAAAGAACGCATCTCCAACCGCAGGGTAGAGCAGCTCATCACCGGAGCCATGAAAGCGGCCGGGCTCAAGGGCTTTTCCACCCATAAATTGCGCCATACTGCTGCCACGCTGATGTATCAGACCGGGAATGTGGATATTCTGACCCTCAAGCAGCTTTTGGGCCATAGCAGTGTTGGCACTACTCAAATTTACACGCATCTACAAGAATTTCAGGTGCGTGCCGCCATTGAGCAGAATCCGCTCGGCAATGTGGAGCTGAAAAAGAAAACGTTGGATACAACAGAAGCAAAAACAGGGGAGAACAGGGAAACTTTGCCTCCAGAAGAAGACTCTGCAGAGATGCCCTCCGGCCCAATGGAAGCCTTTGACGGAGCCGCGCAGGATGGTTTCCGGGTGGATGTTTCCGGGATGCTGGATAAACCGGAGAATGACTGAACCCATGGTCCAACACCAACAAAGACCATGTTAGCGGGTTTACCAGGACGGCTTGAAAAATAAGCGGTTTCCAAAGCAGCAAACTCAAATCCGGCAATCATGTGTCCGTAATAAGTTGTAAATGATTTCAGCATTAAAGTTAAGATACAAGTATTTAATCCTTGTATTAAATAGACGAAAAGCGTTCCAACGGAAAGCCACTGTAAGCCGATGGAACGCTTTTTGATTTAGCTGCAATATAAGAATAAAAAGCAAACACGAACAGCAGCCAGAGAAAATAAAACCAGATAAAAATAAACGTATGAAACAGGTGTAAAACACAACAACACGCAAATGCACACCAAGCAGACTGAACTGGCAAAAACTGGACGCTGGAGCCTGAAAGGCCAAAAACCCGGAAAAGAGGCATTTTTCACTCCCCTAATTTTCATATAACGTGCATTATACGAAACTTTATCAAACAAAAATAGGGCACTCCTCTCTCTTCTTCTGTATCTCAGCTTCAAAAGTCTGGCTGTGTTTCTAAAATAAATTCAATACAGCATCTTCCGTTTTGCAACAATAAAAAAATCCCACGACAGTTTTGCAGTACAGCAATTTGTCCTGGGACTCATGTTTGGTTTTATTTATCCGTTGTGCCGGGTTTCAAATGCTTCCGGTAAAGGCTCTGTATCAAAATAGGCACAGATGGCTTCATAGTAGGCCCGTGCAGTTTTCTTGCAGCCTGTTTCACTGCCAAACTGCGCCACGTCTTCCTCGCTGGTCACAAAGCACTGTTCTGCCAAGACGGCCGGACAATCAACATCTTCCAGCAATGTAAAGCTCCGTTCTTCCCGTACCTCGGTGTGGTTCGATTCCACCAGCTGTTTCGTCTCGCCCTGATAATAAATGTACCGGATGCCGCCATGGCCGCGCAGCGTTGCTCCCGCCTGCTGCATTTTTTCGGCCAGCTGTCTGGCAAAGTAATAGCTTTCTTTGTGCCAGGTTCTTCCAGGAACAGACGGATAGCACTCAAATCCGGAAGCAGTCGAACCCTCCGGCGCAGAGTTTCCATGAATGGATAACATCAGGTCTGGATTTTGCGCATGGATGGCCGCAGCCCGTTCGCTGGGCTTGGCTGTTACATCGTAGCTTTCACGGGATATCAGCGGAATATAGTTTGAGTCCGCTTCCAGCCATGCCAGCAGATCCTGCGCTGTTTGAGCTGTCATTTCGCTTTCGGTCACAATGCCCTGTGCGCCCGGGTCTGATCCTCCATGGCCCGCATCTACAGAGATCCGGTACGGCGGGTCACCAACCACTGGGCGGAAGTCTTCTTCCTCCCCTGCCTCACGGTTCCGTTTTGGGCCTGCCAGTGCTGTTTTCCAGAGGAAAAACGCTGCGCTGAAACAGAGCAGACAAACCAGAAGCGAAACGATTGTCCCAATAGAAAGGCCCTTGCGGTTCTTCTTCCGCCTGCGCGGAGCGGCATGTTTTGAACGTCCTGCCATCGCCGGTCACTTGAGCTCTACTACAGTCACACCGCTTTCACCCTCGCCATAGCGGCCCAGGCGGAAGCTCTTGACCATCCGGTTGCCGCGCAGGTGCTTGTGGATGGCTGTGCGCAGCGCGCCGGTACCGTTGCCATGGATCAGATAAACAACGGTCTGGCTGTTCAGAATCGCGCGGTCGATGAACGAATCCACTTCCGGCAGCGCTTCGTCCACAGTCAGGCCCAGCAGGTTGCATTCCATTTTTGCGGTGCGCTGTACCCGCTCGACCCGGCCATTGGGGCGGTTGGCATCGCCCGTCAGGCGCGAGTAACGCTGCTGAGCTTTGGTCATGGGCTTTGCCTCCTTGACCAATTTTTCCGGCTGCTTCAGACCCTTGAGCGGCACTTTCGTTTTAATGATACCGGCACGGACCAGCACATCGCTGTTCTTGTCCGGCAGCGCCAGCACAGTTGCCAGCTGATTCAGCTCTGCAATGCAGACCTCCTGCCCTACCTTGACCTCTTTCAGCGGCACAAACTCCTTGACAGGATTGTGCACCACCTCAGAGCCGACCAGCAGCTTTTCCGATTCTTTTTTCGCGATTTCCCGGGCACGCTGGGCTTTCTGCTGGGTGCTCATCCGCTCATCTTTCTGAATCTGGCGCAGCTCGTCGGTCAGGGCGTAGGCTTTGCTTTCCACGTCCTGTGCCAGTCTGCGGGCTTTGGCACGGGCTGCTTCCAGCTCGTTTTCGCCCTGCTGGATCAGCTCATCGCGTTTTTTGCGGGCGGCGTCCAGCTGGTGGGCAGCCTCATTTTTCAGCTCCTCCACCTCATTCTGGCTTTCTTTGAGCTGGAGCTTCAAATCGTCCAGCTGGCCCAGAACGGCATCCAGACGCTTATCCTCCGCCGAAAGATGCTGCTGTGCCGCTTCAATGACCCGCTCCGGGATGCCCAGCTTTTCACTGATGAGGAACGCGTTGGATTTGCCCGGCACGCCAACGCTCAGTTTATAGGTGGGGCGCAGCGTTTCCAGATCAAACTCGCAGCTTACATTGACAACGCCTTTCGTTTCCAGCGCAAAGACCTTGAGCTCTGCATAGTGGGTGGTAGCCATCAGGAGCACACCACGGCGGCGCAGCTCTTCAATGATGGCCACTGCCAACGCGGCGCCCTCGGCCGGGTCCGTACCGGCACCCAGCTCATCCAGCAGGACCAGCGTGTGAGGCATGGCCAGCTCCAGAATGCCGGTGATTTTTTTCATGTGGCCAGAGAATGTGGAAAGGCTCTGCTCAATGCTCTGCTCATCGCCAATGTCCACAAGGAACTCATCAAAAACACAGACCTCGCTCCGCTCATCAGCCGGGATAAGGAAGCCGCACTGCGCCATGGCACACAAAAGGCCTGCTGTTTTCAGCGTGACCGTCTTACCGCCCGTATTGGGGCCGGTAATGATGAGCGAATCATACTCCTTGCCCAGCGCAATGTCCACCGGGACACATTTTTTCGGGTCAATGAGCGGGTGCCGCGCCCGGACAAGGGAGAATGACGTATCCGTACGGACAGCCGGTTTAAAGGCTTTCATATCCAGCGCCAGGCGGGCCTTTGCCAGCAGAACGTCAATGTCTAACATTGCCTGATAGCTGTACCGGAACTGCGGCTCAATGGCCGCCACCTGGGCCGTAAAGGCCACCAGAATGCGCTCGATTTCCTGTGCTTCCTGGGCACGGTACTGCAAAATGCGGGCGTTGGCTTCCACGACTGCCTGTGGCTCCACAAAGACAGTTGCACCCGTGGACGAAACATCGTGGATAACGCCGCTGACCTCGCCGCGGTACTCGCTCTTGACCGGGACAACGTAGCGGCCATTGCGCATGGAAACCACGCTCTCCTGCAGGTATTTAGAAGTATCCATGTTGCGGACCATGCTTTCCAGCCGGTCACGGATGCTGTTTTCGGTTGCACGGATCTTCTTGCGCAGCTCGTTCAAGGTGCGGGAAGCCGTATCCGCCATCGCATCCGGAGCCAGAATGGCACTGGAGATCTGCTGTTCCAGGCCTGGTTCCGGGGCCAGCGCATAGAACAGGTCATCGGTCGGCAGTGCGTCATGGTCCGAGGAGCCGTACCAGCTGCTCAGATTCTGGAAATTACGCAGTGCACCTGCCACCATCAGCAGTTCGCCCATGGAGAGCACGCCGCCCTTGACCGCACGCGTGGTCAGCTGGCTGACACCCTCTACCCCACCAAACCGGGGCGAACCGTTTTTGATGAGCAGGGTGTTGATCGCATCCGTCTGCTCCAATGCATAGCGAACCTCATCCGGGTCACACTGGGGCTCCAGTTCCAGCATTTTTTCCCGGGCTTCCTTGCACACACAGCCCTCCGCCGCACGTGCAATGATCTTGTCAAGCTCCAGTGTTTTTAAATAGCTTGTTTCCATAGTAGATTCCTTTGTTTATGGTAATACCGATTTTAAAAAGTCGTAACTCTTCAACGGTTTGTCCAGATGGGTCAGGGCATACTGCTCCGCTGCAATGGCAAGCTTTGCAAGGCTCCCGACCGAAATTTTAAATGCAAAAATTTTCTTGTCTTCCACAAGGCAGATATGCCGCAGGGCAAACAATGCCCCGGCATCCAGATTGCAGGTCTTCCCTGCTTTCTGTGCACAGGCGGCACAAAGCAGACAGCCCTCCTGCGGGTCCAGATAAAAGGCCGGGCCGTCGTAAGTGCCGCAGCCCCTGCAATATACCAGCTGCGGCAAAAAGCCGCACTCGCTCATGGTGCGCAGCTCAAACACGGCCTTGATGACCCGGAGGTCTGTTTTTTTCTCGCTGAGCATATAAAGGCAGTTGAGCAGCAGCCGCAGCTCTTTTTCCGCTTCTTCTCCCGTTGGGGAAAGGGCTGCGGCCATCTCAGCCATATACATGGCAAGACTCATTCCCTCAATGCTGGAAGCGATGCCGTGGAAAACGTTTTTACTTTCCGCTTCCCGGACAGTGTACATATTCCGGCCCGGCAGCAGCACAAATTCTGAGTAGCAAAAAAGCCCGCAGGCGCTGAACAATTTGTTTTTCAGCCGCAGGCTGCTCTGTGCCGAGGCGGAGATGACCCCCAGCCCCGGCGTTAAAATTGTGATGATCCGGTCCGATTCTTTGTATCGGGTCTCTTTGAGGACAAGTCCCGGCGTTACAATGGGTTCCATTGGCAGGTCCTCCTCCCAAAGCAAAACTTTCTCAGCGGTTGTTCGGGTTCTGCTTGAAGCCGAAGTTGTTCAGCAGAAATTCATTGTCCCGCCAATCGGCCTTGACCTTGACCCAGCACTGCAGGTTGACCCGGCAGCCAAGAAATTCCTCGCAGTCGGCACGGGCCGCACTGGCGATTTTTTTCAGCATGGCACCGCCCTTGCCAATGACCATGCCCTTGTGGCTCTCCCGCTCGCAGTAAATATTGACGTCAATGTCCACAAGGTCGGTACCCGGGCGTTCTTTGAACCGCTCGACCACCACGGCAATGCCATGCGGGATCTCGTCCCGCATAAACAGCAGCGCTTTCTCGCGGATGACCTCTGCCACCAGCTCTTTTTCCGGCATGTCCGTATAAGCATCGTCATCAAAGTAGTGAGGACCCTCCACCGCGTAACGGCTCAGGGCATCAAACAGCTCCTCACAGTGGTCATTCTGCCGGACGCTGACCGTATAAATATCGTCAAACACCCCCAGGGCTTTCAACTCGGCCTTGCGGGCCTCCAGATCTTCCGGTGCCTTGACGAGATCGGTCTTATTGATCACGGCAATGGCAGGGCCGCCGCTCTTTTTCAGCGCCTCCACCAGCACCATTTCCGGCTCATTGAGGGCACCGTAGGGCTCAAACAGCATCATGGACACATCCACATCCGCGATGGAATCGCTGGCAGTCTTGTCCATCCGCTTGCCCAGCTTATTGTGTGCCTTGTGCACGCCAGGGGTATCCAGCAGGACATACTGCAGCGGGCCGCGGGTGATAACACCCGTAATGCGGGTGCGGGTGGTCTGGGGCTTAGAGGTCACAATGGCCACTTTCTCTCCTACCAGCAGGTTGGTCAGGCTGGATTTGCCCACATTGGGGCGGCCAATGACCGCCACAAAGACGGACGAAGTATCATAATGTCCCTGGATGGGTGTTTCCTTTTTCAAAATAGCACTCCTGTCTTATTTTGCATTATTCCGTATAGCTGACGGTGCGGGGCAGGCCCAGCTGGGTCAGGACAGCTTCCTCTTTTTCCCGCATCCGCATCGCTTCCAAGCCGCCGTTCTCATGGTCATAGCCCAGCAGATGCAGCATGGAATGTACCGTCAGGAATGCCACTTCGCGCTGCAGCGGGTGGCCGTACAGTGTTGCCTGCTCCTGTGCACGCTCCATGCTGATGACGATATCGCCCAGCATCTTGCAGCCGTTGTTCTCATCCACATCGTAGACGCCGTTCTCGCCCAGAGGGAAGCTGAGAACATCCGTAGGCATGGGCTTGTTGCGATACTGGTTGTTCAGTTCTGCAATGGCAGCGTTGTCCACAAACGTGACGCTGATCTCTGCCGGGGCATCAAAGTGCTCGTACTCCAGCACGGCGTTGCAGGCACGGCGGATCAAAATTCGGAGTCCAGAGGGCACCTTGACTGCTTTTTGAGAATTTGTGATTAAAACTTTATTGGACATAACTCGTCCTCTCCTTTCTTTTTATGCTGCCTTTTTTGAGAGGCAAACGCTCAGCGCTTTGCCGGATGTGCTGCCGCCTCATAGGCTTTGATGATCTCCTGCACCAGACGATGGCGCACGACATCTTTTTCTGTAAAATAACATTGTGCAATGCCGCCCACGCCTTTCAGCACCTGCAGCGCGTCCACAAGGCCGCTTCGGGTCCGGTCCGGCAGGTCGATCTGAGTTACATCGCCGGTGACCACCACCTTGGAACCAACACCCATACGGGTCAGAAACATCTTCATCTGCTCCGGGGTGGTGTTCTGTGCCTCATCCAGAATGATGAACGAATCATCCAGCGTCCGGCCGCGCATATAGGCCAGCGGGGCTACTTCAATGATCTGTTTTTCTACCAGACGTTCATAAGTCTCTGCGCCCAGCATATCAAACAGGCCATCATACAGCGGGCGGAGGTATGGGTCTACCTTTTGCTGCAGATCGCCGGGCAGGAACCCCAGTTTCTCACCGGCTTCCACGGCAGGGCGGGTCAGCACGATGCGGGAGACGTCCTTTGCTTTGAACGCCTTGACGGCCATGGCAACAGCCAGATAAGTTTTGCCGGTACCCGCCGGGCCAACGCCGAATGTAATGGCATTCTTCCGGATGGCATTCAGGTATTCTTTCTGTCCAAGCGTCTTGGGGCGGATAGGGCGGCCCTTAACGGTAACGGTGACAAAATCTTCCGTCAGCTCCTTGACCCGCTTCTCCTCCCCATCGTGGGCGAGGCTCAGGCAGTAGCGAACGGTCTGATCTTCCAGCGGCGTATGGTTTTCAATCAGGAGCAGCATCCCCTCCACCGCCCGGGTCGCTGCCGCAACATTGGCTGCCCCGTCCCAAAAGCGGAGCCACCCTATGGAATGGG
>OGPM01001386.1_pt1 | contig 20084 bp, 14 predicted proteins | sample 1552961 | NCBI WGS metagenome assembly OGPM01 (sample SAMEA2580304, study PRJEB22360) | human gut metagenome | biome: human gut; feature: human-associated habitat; material: faeces | place: Denmark | collected 2008/2010
CGGCTCCACCGGGTCCCCCATCTCAGATGGGGGCTTAATATACGAATACAGTTATTGTTTGAAGAAGTAAGCGAGAATGAATTATTTGCTGATTATACAGCAGATTGTTCTGGGGGAAGATCTGATTGTTGTACAAGAGTGTGTACAAGAAATGATTATGTTTCAACAGAAGAGGCATGGGGCGAGTTCTTAAATGTTGAAGGTGGCGTTATCCAGTACTAATTAATTAATTATAGGCGTAAAAGGTCTGATCTTGCTTTCATGCATATCAGACCTTTTTGGGTATAGAGATGAAGATTAATGTTGTTGAGTTAAAATTGTACAAATCATATGAAATTGAAATTCCTGGAAATGATGAGTATATTTATGGGATTGAACAAGCTGATAAAATTTTTCAAAAATTGATAGGGGGCAATAACCTGGAATATGTAGGGATGCTGTGTATGGATAATACGAACAGACTTATAAATTATTCTACTATATCAATAGGAAATATGGCATCTGTAAATGTACCTGTGGCGCAAATAATAAAAATTGCATTATTAAGCAATACGTCGAAGGTTATAATTGCACATAATCATCCAAGCGGGATTTTAAAAATCACGAAGGCGGATATAAATATGACTCAAAAAATATGGACACTTACAAAAAATATGGAAATTGAATTGATAGATTCTATTATTGTTAATGAAACAGAAGCAATTTCAATTAGACAGTACATAGGAGAAAAATATGATAAATGATAATGATATTTATAAAATAAAGGATTCCGTAGATCTTTTTTTGAGTAATGAGAGCTATATATTGGCGTATTTTATGAATACGAGACAAAGAAAGAGTTTTAGAGTTAATAAAGAAGCGGTACATTTGTTAGAATGTATAGATGGAACTAGAAACTTAGCCGAGATAAAAGAAATAATGCAAAATAGATATAATATTGTTTCAGAATATGTGAATAATACTATAAAGACTATGGAAAGTGCACACATTATTACAAAAGTAAATAAAAATCATAATATATTGTCAAAAGATGAATTGCAACGTTATTCAAGGCAAATTAATTATTTTGGAGAATTTTTAGAGAGCGAAGAAAAGGGAATAGAAGCGCAAAAAAATATAATAAATTCAACAATTATTATATTTGGAATTGGTGCCGTTGGTGGAAGCATTGCCATTGAACTTGCAATGGCAGGTGTAGGAAAAATTATATTATATGATTTTGATAAAGTGGAGGTTTCAGACGCATGTAGGCATATGTATTTTAAAGAGAAATATATTAATGCGAATAAAACAGTAGCATTAAAAAAGAATTGGAAAAAATAAACAAAAATATAAAAGTAGAAATCATACAGGAAAGTATGAAACCGGAGACTAAAATTGAAAATCTTATAAAATCAGTAGACTTTGTAGTAAATACTATGGATGAACCATATATAGGTTATACTGCATCTAAAATTTCAAGGGTATGTGTAAAATATAAAATTGCACACTATATTGCAGGAGGATTTGATGCACATTTAGCAAGCACGGGAGAATTGATAATACCATATGTTACTCCGTGTGTAGAATGTTATGCAAAACATTTTAAAGAAACATTAAAAGATTGGAAACCCCAAAAACATCCAGTGAAAAATAGATACAGAGAAATTGGAGGTTTGGCAAGTATGTCACTATTTTCATCTTCGTATGCATGTATAGAAATTATAAAATATATAGCTGGATTAATTCCAATGGAAAAAAGCTTTAAAGTGCGGGGAGAGTTTTTGTTTCCTGATATGAGTTTGACATATTTGAATGTTGAAAAAAATCCCAATTGTCCTGTTTGTGGAGGTGCGTGGAAATATGAATCCTAAGTTGAATTCTACCGTTTCAGTGGTAAAGATATCAGAGTCTTTACTAGAATTTTTTAAGACTAATACTCGCCAACAAATACATATTCGTGTTAAAGATGATACTATTATGAATATAATAAATGAGTTAGATGGCAGCAAAACTATTGACGAATTATCAGTAAAGTATGCTGTAAAAAAAGCTGATTTGATAAATTTATTGACATACTTAAGAAAAAAGGGGATTCTTGATAACGTAGAAAATATACAAGAATTTAGGCATTATGAAAGATTTAGAAGAAGTATACATTTTTTGGCGGAATATTCTAGTTCACATGAAAATTTATTGGAAATGTGGAATAATATTTCTGAAGCGACAGTGTTAGTTGTTGGATTAGGGGCAGTTGGTAGTTGGGTATCAGCCAATCTGGTTCAATCAGGGGTTGGAAATATTATTTTGATGGATGCAGATATTGTGGAGGTAACAAACCTTCATAGACAATTTGGATATGATGAAGATGACATTGGAAAAAAGAAAATTGATGTTTTAGAAAAGAGATTGCAACAGTATAATCCAAGACTGAAAGTTATTAAATCAGAATCGTATTTGGACGAAACGAGTTTGCATAAATTCGATAATATTAAAATTGATTTGATTATTAATTGTGCGGATAAACCTAATGTGGATACAACTTCATTATGGATTGGCCAATATGCTATGAGTAGGAATATACCTCATATTATAGGTGGGGGATATAATTTACATTTGTCATTAATTGGACAAACTGTGATACCTGGTAGGACAGCGTGTGTAAATTGTTTTAGGAAAAAATTAGAAGAAGAGAATAAAATAGATCCTAAAAAAGTAAAAAAATTAGCCGTAAAGAATCGAAAAGTTGGAAGCTTTGGACCAATGTGCTCAATGATCGCAAGCATGGTAGGAATGGAAGCCATTAAAATTTTAAGTAAACAAATTGTACCGGCTAACATTAATAGGCGAGGAGAGTTTAATATTTATACAATGGAATTGCAGTACAAAACATATGAAAGAAGAAAGGATTGTGAATGGTGTGGCGAAAACGGAAAATATTATCATTTATCATGCGAGTGAAAATAATTTAAAAAATATAAATGTGGAAATACCGTTAACTGCATTTAGTTGTATTACAGGTCCATCTGGATGTGGAAAATCCTCATTAGTTTATGACACAATTTATGCAGAAAGCCAGCGAAATTTTTTAGAGAGTATGTCTGGAAATATGTATGGTCAAAAATTAATGGACAAGCCGAAAGTTGAAGAAATAAAAAATCTTAGGCCGGCACTTAATGTTTCGCAACATTATTATAATGTTAATCCACGTTCTACCATAGGTACAGTAACAGATATAGCATATTATTTAAGAACAGTATATGCCTTGATTGCTAGAGAGGTTAATAATATAAATGTGGATGCAAACTATTTCTCATTTAATAACCCAGCGAGTTGCTGTGAACACTGTAAAGGGTTAGGGGAAGAATATGTTATATCTGAAGAATTGCTCATGCCAGATCAGAATAAAACATTAGAAAATGGAGGAATCATTTATTATAAAGGACCTAAAACATCACAAAATTATAAGTACTTAGAAGCAATTTGTGAATATTATAAAATAGATTTGTCAAAAAAAATAGCAGACCTTTCATCAAGGGAAAAGGAAATTTTGTTATATAGAGAAGAACCTATTGAATTTTTAATAAAATTTAAAACACCTAAGGGAAGAACGAAACAGAGAGCTGTTTCACAAAAAGGTGTAGTAGCAGAATTGGAAGATTTGTTAAAAGGGATAGAAACTCCATCTACTTTCGCAAGTATTTCAAAGTATTTAACCAAAGCAAAATGCACCTGTTGTGGTGGTGATAAGCTACGAGAAGAAGTCTTAAATGTTCATGTTGCGGGGAAAAATATTGCAGAAGTGGAAAGAATGTCTTTTGATAATCTGTTGATTTGGTTAGGCGAGGCTGAGAAAAATATAAATAAGCTGTGTAGTAAGGAGCAGCTGGAACAGCTTATTTTTGATATTAAGAGACGTGCTAAAAATTTAATTGATCTTAAACTGGAATATTTAACACTGGGGAGAAGTATTCCAAGTCTTTCGGGTGGAGAAATTCAGAGAGTACGTCTTGCAAATCAATTATCTTGTTCATTGTCAGGAATAGTATATATTTTGGATGAACCTTGTAAAGGATTGCATTATAGGGATATTGATTCTATTATTAAAGTTACAAAGTCATTGATTAAAAAAGGAAATACAGTAATTGCCATCGAACACAATAAACAATATATTACAGAGGCTGATAAGATAATCGAATTGGGACCTGTAGGGGGGCCAAAAGGAGGTTATCTTATTAAAGATTCAACAACAAAAAAAGATTATGTATACAATATTGCTTTTAAAGAGAGTAAGGATGCAGAAAAATCAATTTGTGTCTATGGAATAGATTATCATAATTTAAAAAATATTGATGTTAAAATACCATATGGTAAAATATCTTGTATTTCTGGAGTGTCGGGTTCTGGAAAAAGTACATTGGCTAAAGTAATAGCGAATAGCTGTGAAAAGCAGCGACCAATAAATTGTAGAAAAATAAGTAATATAGCTAAGATAAGGAAAGTGTTATATGTAAATCAACAGCCAATTGGAAAAACTCCAAGATCAACTGTAATCTCGTACTTGGGAATATATGACAATATACGTCAATTATTTGCGAATACGGAAGATGCTAAAAAAACAGGACTTTCATCATCAGATTTTAGTATGAATATTTCTGGGGGAAGATGTGAGAGTTGCCAAGGAACTGGAAAGAAAAAAATTGAATTAACGTATTTGCCAGACTCATATATAAAATGTCCTGAATGTCATGGAAGAAGGTTTCATGATGATGTTCTTGAGATAAAGTACAAAGGAAATAATATAAATGATGTTTTAGATAAACCAATTGGTGAAGTTAAAGATTTGTTTAATGATGTTGAGAGTATAAGATCAGTTTTGCAATGTATGGAGGATATAGGTTTAGAGTATATATCGTTAGGCCAAATGTCAATGAATTTATCTGGTGGAGAGGCTCAAAGAATTAAATTGGCTAAATGTTTGGGGGCAAAGACTAAAGGGAAAAATTTATATATTTTAGATGAGCCGACAGCTGGACTTAACAGTAAGGATATTGAACTATTAGAAAAAATTTTGTTGAAATTAAATCAAGAGAATGAAACTGTATTAATTATTGAGCATAATATAGAGTTTATTTCTCATGTAGCAGATTATCTCGTAGATTTAGGAAGAAATGCAGGAAATAAAGGCGGAGAGACTATAATCCAGGGAAAACCAATAGAAGTTGTTAGAAATGTAGAATCATCATGGAATAATATAATAAATTGATTGACACCATATACGATACCACGCATAATATAAATAGGAGGTATAACAAATGTCAAAGTGGGATAAACTGATAACACGTATATGTAATTTATCAAAAGACCTCCGGTTTGATGAGTTACGAAAGGTATTGGAAAGCTACGGATACGAAATGAATGCACCAAGAAGTGGAAGCAGTCATTACACTTTTAGAAAGCAAGGGTGTATGCCAATTACAATACCAAAGCACGAACCAATCAAGAAAGTATATGTAGAAATGGTAAGGCAGATTGTAGAAAGTGAGGCGAAGAATGATGAAGACGCTGAATGATTATATGGCAATGTCCTATCGTATGGAAATTGTGGAAGACAAAGATGAAGGCGGATTTGTGGTTTCTTATCCGGATTTGCCTGGTTGCATTACTTGTGGAGAGACAGTGGAGAGTGCGGTAGCAAATGCACTGGATGCAAAAAAAGCATGGATTAAAGCTGCATTAGAAGACGGTGTAGAGATTCACGAACCAGACAGTCTGGAAGACTATTCTGGACAGTTTAAATTAAGAATTCCACGAAGCCTGCATAGATCACTGGCAGAACATTCTCAGAGAGAGGGAATCAGCATGAATCAATACTGTGTGTATCTACTTTCCAGAAATGATGCGGTGTTTTCAAAATAAATGTTGTCAAGTTTATTTACAGCATTTATAATGCTCTGGTAACAAAATGGCAACAGAAAATCAGCGAGCCAAAATAATATATGCAACAGAAATAAAATAACGACAAAAAAGATATAAAACTTAAACAAATATATTTAAGAACATCTTTGGGCTTGCCGAGTTTGAATAATAGGAATCAGAAAAGCCCGCTTCTCTGTGATATGATCCCTCTAAAGCAGACAAGGTAAATAACCAAACTGCTTTAGAGGCTTTTTTATTGTTCTGATATGATACATTATACAAAGAGCAACTTTCGCTACTTTGAGCTTACAGACGATTTTAAGACGGGTGCGTCTTTTTGAAAAACCGTGGAATTGTATCAAAATCATTGTCCTAATGGATGAGACAGAAACCGTGCTATATTGTCTTATATATGAGACAACAGGAGAAAGAAGGTAGAAGAAATGGGTTTTCGTTTTCAGCGGCGGATCAAGATCATGCCGGGGGTGACGCTGAATGTCGGGAAGCGCGGGGTCTCGACGTCGATCGGGCGGCGCGGGGCGCATATCACGTTCGGACAGAATGGTGTCCGGACGACGGTGGGGATCCCGGGGACGGGGATCTCTTATACGTCGCTTTCAAAGCCTTCGCATGCGCCGGAGGCGGGGAGCCGGGAGGCGTCGTGGCCGCATCTTGCAAAGTGTCCGTATTGCGGGCATGGGATGCGGAAGCGTTGGGATCGATGTCCGGCGTGTCATCAGGTGCTGGAGCAGCCGCTGCCGGAGGATGCGGTGCGCTGCCGAGGGTGCGGGCGGGTGTATGAGGGGAATATGCTCCGTTTCTGCCCGGCGTGTGGGTGCCGGCTGTTGGATACGCCGGTGGAGATCCTGCCGGAGCTGACGGCGGAGGAGCGCGCGCAGTATGCGGCGGGGCACTGCGAGGTGTGTCCGCATTGCCGTGGTCCGGTGCCGGATGTCGTGGGGCTGAAGTATTGCCCGCATTGCGGCTTCGAGGTCTCGACAAAGAAGAATCGGCAGGCGTTCTGGGGGAAGTTCTTCTATTGTCTCTTTGTGGCGATCTTGATGATAGGTCTTTTCGTCATGATGTAGCATGGAAAAAGTCCGCTTCTTGCTTTGTTGGTTTGCCCGTGGGGCGTGCCATCCTTTGATTCCGTTTGAAAGTCTCGCTTGAATTAGAAATGAGAAATGCGAAATGGTGGTGCGGCGCATAAAAATATAGAAGCGCCGCGAAGTATAAATAATGGCGATGCACGAAGATGGTATTTAGTCACCAGTCACTAGTCACCAGTCACTAGGCACTCCTAATCCCTAATCCCTAATCCCTAATCCCTAGCCACTTCTCCCTGCTTTCACCTTTTCTTGCGTCGGGGCGGGTGAGTCTCCGCCTCTTATTATTTCCTTGTGGCTCTCTTGAAAAGATGGTAAACTGAAACCCTGGAACTTATTATACGAGAAAGAGGACTGGTAAGAGATATGAGACAGAAGGGGAACAACTTTGTGGAGTATGCCCTCATGCTGGGTCTGGTGGTCGGGATCGGATGGGGCGTTTTGGGGTCTTACGGAGACGGGATCCCCGGGATCTTTGGCTCCGCCGCAGAGCTTCTTCAAGCGGGGAGCAAAAGTGATAAGGTCTATGACCGTCACATGAAGTGGCTGAAGGATACGCTTCTTCCTCTCGCGAAACAAGAGACGGGCAATGGGTTCACCTCGTTTGAAGACTGGATGGGTGGAACGAATGGAAGCTATTTCGATCAAAGAGAAGGCCCGGAGTTTACGAAGAAGAATGGGCTGATCGATAGTGACAGTAAGTCGAATTTTGTGAAAAAGATCGATTCCACTGCGCTCGGAAGTGACAGCTGGGCGATGGTCGGTTATAAGGAAAATGGCCAGCTGTACTATGCGGTCGCCATTTACAGTCCGGATAAGAATGGCGGGACGACATTGGACAAGCAGAAGGTGGGGACGACGGTCAAGACGGATGTGTATCGGGTGGATCCTGCTACGAATGAGATCAAGCGTCTGGAGAATAATCGCTCGATGCAGGTGGCAGTGAACACATTGAATGGAAATACGTATCATGTCCTTCGTGATCTGAAATGAGAAGTACAGAGAGAAACGCACAGGCTTTTCCGCCTGTGCGTTTTTGTGTAGGAATGCCGCTTTCGCCTTCCTTTTCTTCTACGAACTGTCATATAAATATGCTATAATGAAGCGATGTATATTTTTGATTGAGGTGCAATATGACTGACTTAGAAGAAATCAAACGCCGCCGGACGTTTGCGATCATTTCCCACCCGGATGCCGGCAAGACGACATTGACGGAAAAATTACTGCTTTACGGGGGTGCGATCCATCTCGCAGGCTCCGTCAAGGCGAGGAAGACGGCGCGCTATGCGGTGTCTGACTGGATGGAAATCGAAAAACAGCGCGGGATCTCTGTCACGAGCTCGGTGCTGCAGTTCGACTACCAGGGCTGCCGCATCAATATCCTGGATACCCCGGGGCATGCGGACTTTTCGGAGGATACCTACCGCACACTGATGGCTGTCGACTCGGCGGTCATGGTCATCGATGTGGCAAAGGGCGTCGAAGCGCAGACGAAGAAGCTCTTCAAGGTCTGCTCGGATCGCGGGATCCCGATCTTCACTTTTGTGAATAAGATCGACCATTTTGGTAAGAATCCGTTCGATCTGATGGCGGACATTGAAGATGTGCTTGGCATCCGCTCCTGCCCGATGAACTGGCCGATCGGTGTGAACGGTGACTACACGGGCATCTATGACCGTGAGACGGAGATGTGCCATATCTTCATCAAGGACAATGCCCATGGCGTGAAGAAGCTGGAAGTGATCTCCGGCAAGATCGATGACGAAGCCATCGTTTCTCAGGTCGGGCAGGAAGTACTGGATGCGCTCCGTGATGATCTGGAGCTTCTTGATGAAGCGGGCGATCCCTTCGATGCGGAAAAAGTCGCAAAAGGGGAGCTGACACCGATGTTCTTCGGATCGGCTATGACGAATTTCGGCGTACAGCCATTTCTGGAGAAATACCTCGAGCTTGCGCCGCCGCCGGAAGCGAGAAAGACGCTGGAAGGCACCATCGAGCCGGAAGATCCGGCGTTCTCCGGCTTCATTTTCAAGATCCAGGCAAATATGGACCCGAAGCATCATGACCGTGTCGCTTTCATGCGTATCTGCTCAGGCGTCTTCGAGAAAGGCATCACCGTCCTGCATCGCCAGAGCGGCAAGATGCTCCGTCTCTCCCAGCCGCAGCAGTTCCTCGCGACGGAAAGACAGACGGTCGAGAAGGCCTACCCGGGCGACATCATCGGTCTTTTCGATACCGGTGAGCTCGGTGTCGGCGATACCGTCTGCGAGAAGAAGCATCCGGTCACCTTTATTGATTTCCCGGTCTTCCCGCCGGAGCTTTTTGCCCGCCTGTCTCCGGAAAGCAGCATGAAGAGAAAGCAGTTCCTGAACGGTGTCTCCCAGCTCGCGCAGGAAGGGGCGATCCAGGTCTACAAGCAGCCTTACGTCATGGAGTCTTTCATCATCGGCGCTGTCGGCCAGTTGCAGTTCGAAGTCATGAAGTACCGGCTGGAAAATGAATATAATGTCCATGTGAATCTGGAACCGCTCTCCTACACCGCAGCTCGCTGGACAGAAGGGGATGTCCCGCCGGAAGAGCTTATTGGCATCGACAATGCGATGGTCGTCTATGACCGCCGCGAGCGTCCCGTCTACCTTCTGCCGAATGCATGGCAGGCCGGCTGGCTCGCCCAGAGAAATCCCAAAGTTCCCTTCCTTGAAAGCCCGCCGCTCGGCGTAGCGAGACTGGAAGGAAATTAAGTGAGGAATTAAGGAAACTCTGATTAAATCGCAGAATTCGATTTCACATGTATTTTCATGCAACGCTTCGTCATAACCCTCCTTAAATAGCTCGCTATTCGCGTCGGATTATTCCTTGCGTTACATGAAAATACAAGAGTAAAATCGAACAACGATTCAATCAGTGTTTCCTTAGGAATGAAGGTGGCGGCTTCGCCGCTGAGCAGGAATCGCCTTCCCCTCGAGGGGAAGGTGCCCCGACGGGGCGGATAGGGCACTGGCGGTATGAAAGAGAGCGGGGGAATGCGTCTCAAGTACGTCGTTTATGAGAGCACCCGAGCGCCGCTCCGCGTCGATTCTTGTAAACGGCGATGCCCGCATTCCGCGCACTGGTCGCTATCCTTAGTCACCAGTCACCATTTCCTCTGATCCATGAAAACGTCCGCCGTCCGGCGGGCGTTTTTGCATGCATTTTTCATTTCAAATCTTTGCGGAGACTATGGTATACTAAATGTGAATATGGTTTTTCGTGGCTGGTGATGGGAATTGCGTTTCATAAATAACTGGCAGTTAAATTGACCATCCAATCAAGTGAGAAGTTTGAGGTGAAGGCTCAGCGCATAAAATATGGAAGCGGCGCGGAGTTTTATATAAATCATGAATAGACTGTTTTATCAAATGAGAGGTATTGGGGCGCTATATGAATTGTGCGCCCCTTCCTCCACTCCTCACTCCTAACTCCTCACTCCTAACTCACATGAGGTGATACTATGACTTTTTTGAATCGACTGCTTTCCCGCATTAAGAATGAGCGCGGGGCGTACATGGTATTTTTCGCGATATTGATCCCGATCCTTTTCGGCTGCGCAGGGCTCGCGGTGGACCTCGGGAATGGCTTTGCCCGTCACGCGCGCCTGCAGAAGGCGGCGGATGCGGCGGTGCTTGCGGCGGCGTATGTGTATGACAAGGATGATGTGACTGACCTCAAGACGGTGGCGCATACGTACCTAGAGGCGAATTTATATGCCGACACTGCTATGAGGGATAACTATAAAATTGATAAGATTACCAAGCGCGTGTATGGCGATGGAACTGATGAGACGAAGGGGGTTCTCCTTTCTCTCTATGTATCACAGAATGTAGATACGACGTTTATGAGAATTTTGGGATTGCCGAAGATTCCAGTTAGTGTAGAGGCGACAGCGCGTCTTGTGCCTGATAGTCCGATTACAGGTGATCCAGGGGTTTTCGGATTTACTATGGTGGCTGGATATAGCGAACCCTTTGAGAACCCATGGGATTTGAAAAAGGATGATATTAATAGGAATGCTATTTATATCCATAACGATAATGTGTATATTCATGGCAAGATACATAGTAATGGACCGATTAGTATTGATAATAATAATATTGGGGATAAGCGTTCTGTTTTCATTGAGAAAGGGGCATTTAGCTCTTCCGCCAAAACGGACTTAGAACTATGGTCAAATCGCAAAATCACTGACGTTGACTGGGATCATGAAAATAATACTGGACCGAAGGATAATGGATTTTATAATAATGATACAATGTTACGCCCACGAGATCCGCCAAATAGGAATGACCCATTTATCTATTATCCGCCACCAGGACATCATGATCCTGGATCGTGGGTTCATTTTAATCGTTTTGGTTATGATGATGGAACTAGTCAGGGACAAGACGTTTTGGCCTCGAATACATACGTGGATAAGATTAATATTGCAATGGAAAAGGACAATTCATCCGTAGAGAAAGTCTATCAGTATGTGGAAAAATATAGAAATGAATTTTCTCCAACTGGTGGATTGTATCGAAAGGATGAGTCATCATGTAAATCTGGAGAAGAAAGCATATATCTAGATACAGATGGTCACTACGATTCTGCGGGTTCAGGGCATGGTTTTAGTGTGGAAAACTATAAACAGTACAAGATTATTATTACCGATGGGGATATCACTGTGAATCCAGGGAATTGTAATACGAGTTGGACTAATATGACGATCATTTCACTTCATGGGAATGTCACTGTCAATGCCAATGAAATGAATGATCGATTCAAGGCGATCATATATGCGCCGAACGGGTATGTTCGCTACTCTCATAAAGTGGCTTTTGAAGGAAGTATTGTAGCCAAACATATCTATTCAGATGCGGGGAATTACTCATTTTACTGGAATCCATTTCAGTTTGGGGATCATGGAGAGAGTGGTGGCTCTGGCTCAAGTGGAACGACTGGCAGTGGCGGTCTGAAGCAAGTAAAACTTCATTCTAATGAAGATAAGGACTATTCTGAGATTGAAATTTCTATTTAGGGTAGTGCATAAAAAAGAGGGAAGCCTTGACAGGTTTCCCTCTTTTTTAAGTTCTATTTGCGGTGAATCACGAAATTATATATAATAGTGTGAGAAAAATCACATAATTATATATAAAAAGGTGATAACAATGAAAAGACTTGCAATGAGACAGCTGATTTCCTGGAAGGACTCTCCTTACAGGAAGCCCTTGATCGTGAAGGGCGTGCGTCAGGTGGGGAAGACGTGGCTCTTGAAGGAATTTGGGCGGATGCACTATGAAAATACCGCCTATTTCAACTTTGATGAGAATCCGGAATATCGGGATTTCTTCCGCACGACGAAGGATGTGCAGCGTATTCTTCCGAATCTGGCGATGGCGAGTGGACAGGATATCCAGAAGGGGAAGACGCTGCTCATTTTCGATGAGGTGCAGGATTCGCCCGAGGTGCTGAATGCACTGAAGTATTTTGCGGAAAATGCGCCGGAGTACCATGTGGCCTGCGCGGGTTCACTACTAGGGATCACGCTCGCGAGGCCGTCATCGTTTCCGGTGGGGAAGGTGGATTTCCTGTCTCTTTATCCGATGAGTTTCACGGAGTTTCTGATGGCGACAGGAAGTGAGAATCTGGCAGCCTATCTGGGGGCGGTGAATGAGATCGAGCCGCTGCCTGATGCTTTTTTCAATCCGCTCGCGGAGAAGCTCAAGATGTACTATGTCACGGGCGGGATGCCGGAGGTGGTCAGCCGCTGGGAGGAGACGCAGTCGGTGGGGCAGGTGCAGCAGGTGCTGATGGATATCATCCAGGCGTATGAGAGAGACTTCATGAAACATCCAGCGCCAAGGGAGTATCCGAAGATTGGACGGGTGTGGAATTCTTTGCCATCGCAGCTTGCGCGGGAGAATAAGAAATTTCTCTACAATGTCATCAAAGAGGGGGCAAGGGCGAGAGAGTATGAGGATGCGCTCGAGTGGCTGGTGCATGCGGCGCTGGTCTACAAGGTCTTCCGCATCACGTCGCCAGGGCTTCCGCTTTCCGCCTATGAGGATCTGTCTGCGTTCAAGATTTATCTCGCAGATGTGGGCGTGTTGCGCCGTCTGTCTAAACTCGATCCAGTGGCATTCCGTGAGGGGAATCGGCTTTTCACGGAGTTCAAGGGGGCGCTGACGGAGAATTTCATCCTGCAGTCACTGGTGCCGCAGTTCGATGCCATGCCGCATTACTGGTCGCGGATCAATCCGCCGTATGAGGTGGACTTCATCATCCAGCGGAAGAATGATATCATCCCTGTCGAAGTGAAGGCAGATACGAATATCAAGAGCCGGAGTCTTAAAAAATATGCGGAGACATTCGCAGCAGAAACGAAGCTCCGCGTGCGTTTCTCGATGAATAATCTTCGCATGGATGAGGGGGTACTGAATATTCCGCTCTTCATGGCCGACCAGGCAGATCGACTGATCGGAATGGCGTTGGGAGAGACGCATGAAAAGTAAACGCGCTGAAGGGGTTGGGAAAACGCTCATTCAATCACAGAGTTCGATTTGGCATAAAAATACATGTCAAGTCGGACTCTGCGATTGGATCCATGTTTCCCCAGGGGGCAACCGCCCCATGGGGGCCCTCTTCAAACTGTATTCTTCGAGGGGATGCCTTTGGGCGTCCCCTTTTTTCCATACCATACTATCAGAATTTCCTTTAACGGGAAGGGCTCCCTATGCTCCGCTATGCATATAAGTCATGGTATAATTATAAAGAGAAACTTTGCCCGCTGTTTACCTGCTTTTTACGGGAGTGGGCTATCATTAAAAGGTATGCTTCTGCGTGTGGCCTGTTTCATCGCGCACCAGCCCGGCACGCCCCGCGGGCTAACGCTGACGCTTCGCTTGAATGAGAAATGAAGGTGGCGGCTAGGGATTAGGGGTTGGGAATTAGGAGCAAGCGGTGATTGAAATAGCGCAATTGGTACACTGATCGTTCTGCAAGGAAGATCGAGGGCTACGCTCGAGATGACGGCGGCGCGAAGTGCTATCAAAACTCCGCGGCGCTTCATTATTTTCTGCGCCGCACCACCACTTCTCACTTCTCACTTCTCACTCCTCACTCCTAACTTTTACGTTTCATTTTTACGGATATATGGGATTACAAGATACCCGCTGTTTATAAAAGGAGGGCCACTTATGTCGGAACAAAAGCCGCTCATTTACGGTATCATTCACATCGGCTCGTCGAATCTGTCTCTTCGTATCGTGGAGTACAAGAATGTCAATGAAGTCCGTGTCATCGAGTCCGTGAGGAAGGATACGAACTTTGGGGAAGAGGTATTCAATCATAAGAATCTGTCTTTCGCTTCGATCCGGAAGCTCTGCCGCATGCTGAATGGCTTAAAGCAGCTGTTGTCGGATTATCAGGTGAAGGTATATGCGGCGTATGCGACGGCGGTTTTCCGTGAGGCGGATAACTGCCGCTCGATCCTGGATCTGATCCGTGTCAAGACGGGATTCAATGTGCAGGTCGTGGATATGCCGCAGGAGATCTATTTCAAGCATTTCGGGCTTTCCTACCAGCTGAAGCAGTATAACCGAGCGGCGAATGAGCGTCTGGGGAAGAATTTCCTCTTCGTCGATATCACATCGGGGTGCGTGGGGCTGACGGTGTGGGAGAAGGGCTCGCTCTGCTACCAGCACAATGTACACATCGGGACGCTCCGTCTTTTGGAGACGTTCACGACGAACCAGCGCGAGTCGCGCTATTTCCCGGAAGCGCTGGCGGAGTACATCCATGCGATCATGGAGCCGCTCTGGGTATCGATCAGAAAGTATGACATCGATACGGTCGTTCTCTCGGGCCGTGAGGCGAGGATCGTCGCGATGCTCTTGCACCATGACCTTGACCAGCGGGATATCGCCGAGGTGAAGCCGCAGGAATTCGGCAAGGTGTATGACGAGGTGGGAAAATTCTCCACTTCGATGATCATGCAGAAGTATCACATCAGTGAGGCATGGGCGCTCACTGTCTCGCCGACGCTGCATATTTATCAGGAGATCCTGAATGCGATCCCTGTGAAGCATGTAGTCATGATGGGGATGACCTTCGTGCGCTCGGCATCGCTCTTCTATGGGGCGCAGAAGACGAATGATCCGGCGCTTGCGTACATGCGCGCGCAGAATCTGGAGCTGACGCGCTCGATCGCGGCAGACTATTACTATGAACCGGTGCATGCGAAGGCGATGGAGCTCTACAGCAAAGTGATCGTGCAGGCCTTTGACCGCGGAAATGGGCTCCATGACCGTGATGAATTCCTGCTCCGCATGGCGATCATCCTGTACCAGATCGGGAAGTATGTGAATCTTCTGGGCTCGTCCATGCAGGCGTGGAATATGGTCCGCGGGACGGATATTTTCGGGATCTCCGACCGAGAGAAGGATATCGTGGCGTGCATCGTCTACTATGATCACAAGGGGATCCCGAATGATGACGATGAGCCATTCCGTATCCTGTCGGATGAGTCGAAGATGACGGCGCTGAAGCTGATAGCCATCTTCCGTCTGGTCCGTGCGATGGATATGTCGAGGAAGCAGAAGCTGAAAGATCTTTCGGCCCATATCTCGGGGGATGCGCTTGTCATCGAGTATGAATCGAGTGAGGATACGGCCCTGGAGACATGGCTGTTTAATAAAGAAAAAACAATGTTTGAAACGGTATTTGGCATGGAAGCCAAATTGGAGCGGAGGTAACTATGGACGTGCAGGATAGACATCAGCATTATTATCTGAACCGCGAGCTGTCGTGGCTGCAGTTCAATCGCCGCGTACTGCAGGAAGCAGTGGATCCGAACAATCCCCTGCTGGAAAAATTGAAATTCCTGGCGATCACGAGTTCGAATCTGGATGAATTCTTCATGATCCGCGTGGCGGGGCTGAAGCACCAGAAGGAAAATGGCGTGAAGCGCCGTGACATCGCCCATATGACACCGGAGGAGCAGCTCGAGCAGATCTCCGACACCTGCCAGAAGCTCGTCGCGCGCCAGTATCGTTTCCTTCATATGCTTCTGTCCGAGCTTCGCACGGAAGGGCTCTACTTCATCCATCCGGAAGATGCGACAGAAGCGCAGAAGAAATGGATGGAGGACTATTTCGAGCGGCAGGTATTCCCAGTCGTCACGCCAATGGCCGTCGACTCCTCGCATCCGTTCCCGTTCCTCGCTTCGAAGAGCCTCAATATCGCGATGCTGCTCGAAAGGAATGAGCGTGACCTTTCGCTGGATGAGGAAAATGATATCGATGTGAAGACAGCGATCGTGCCGGTGCCATCGGTGCTTCCCCGTATCGTCCGCCTGCCGGATGATCCGGAAAAGAAGGGGCGCCATGACTTCGTCCTCTTGGAGCAGGTCATCCGTCACTTTGCTTCCCGTTTCTTTATCGGCTACGACCTCTTGGAAGCACATCCTTTCCGCATCACGCGTGACGCGGATCTTGCGATCGATGAAGAAGATGCACAGGATCTCGTCGTCGAGGTGGAGCGCCAGTTGAAAAAACGCCAGCGCGGGGAGGCCGTGCGTATCGAATTCGAAGCAGGCACCAGCCGCTTCATGCAGCGCTTCATGACGCAGGAGATGCACCTCGCGAAGGAGGATCTGTATGAGATCGACGGACCGCTCGATATGACGATGTTCTTTTCCTTCTGCGGCATCAAGGGCTACGACCATCTCCGCTATCCGGAAGCGCATCCGCATCGCCCCTGGTCCATGATCCAGCTCGAAAAGGATGGTCGAAAGAATATTTTCGAGATGATCCGTGAGAAAGATCTCCTCGTGCATCTGCCTTATGAATCCTTTGAAGACTCTGTCGTTAATTTCGTCGCTTCTGCAGCGGCTGACCCCGATGTCCTTGCCATCAAGCAGACCCTGTACCGCGTGGCTTCCTCCTCGCCGATCATACAAGCGCTTGAAAAAGCAGCACAGAACGGCAAGCAGGTCACTGTACTCATGGAAGTCAAGGCGCGCTTCGATGAAGCGAATAACATCCTGATGGCCCGCCGCCTTGAAAAAGCAGGCGCGCATGTCATCTACGGCCTTGTCGGGCTCAAGACGCACTCGAAGTGTACGCTCGTCATCCGCCGCGAAAAGGACGGCATCCGCCGCTATGTCCATGTCGCGACCGGCAATTACAATGCATCCACAGCCAAGCTCTATACGGATCTCGGCGTATTCACCTGCAATGACCAGTTCGGCAGCGATGCTTCTGCCTTCTTCAATCTCCTCTCCGGCTACTCTGACCCGCCGCTGTGGGACTCCTTCATCGTCGCGCCGATCAATCTCCGCCAGCGCTGCATGGAGCTCATCGACCGCGAGATCGCCTTCGCCAAGCAGGGCGATCAGGCACACATGGTTGCAAAGATGAATTCCCTCCTCGATAAGGAGATCATAGATAAGCTCTACGAAGCTTCTCAGGCAGGCGTCAGGATCGAGCTCATCATCCGGGGGATCTGCGTACTCATCCCGGGAATCCCCGGCGTCAGTGACAACATCACCGTCAGAAGCCTCGTCGGCCGCTTCCTGGAGCACAGCCGTGTCTTCTGGTTCGCCAATGGCGGTCGTGAAGAGCTGTATATCGGCAGTGCGGACTGGATGCCAAGAAACCTCAATGACCGCGTCGAACTCATGATCCCTGTGCGTGACGCCGATCTCTGCCATCGTCTGAAGACCATGGTCAATATGGAGCTCGCGGACAATCAGAAAGCGCACATCATGCAGTCTGACGGCATGTGGAAAAAGGAGATCGCACCTGCTGATAAAGTGGGCGCACAAGCCGAATTCCAGCGTATCGCGGAGAAGCGTGACCGCGAAGATGAAATGACCCTCGCGCAGAAAATGGAACCCTACATGCCTGTCTTTGGAAAAAAAGAAAAATAAATCATGTATGACAAAAGCCGAAGCGAATGCTTCGGCTTTTTTGCGTGGCTGGTGACTGGTGACTGGTGACTACATACCACCTTCGGGCATCGCCACTATTTATACTCTGCGGCGCTTCTATATTTTTATGCGCCGCACCAACCCCTTTGAACCTCTTGAACCTGCTGAACCTCTTTCACACGCAATCAAGGGACGATCCGCCCCAGGGGCTAACCCTGAAGTTGATTCTCTATTATCCACTTTTCCTCCTGCCATCTTCTCTTTTTGGGAAAGACTTACAAATTTCAAGGATTTTGGTGGGCAAATTTCCCACTTTACGAAAAAATGAGAAGAACGAAAGGTCAAAGATGGGACAAAGTTGGGCTATCTCGGATGAGAGATGAAGTCGGCTCGTGGTTGACAATCAGGTGGAAAGCGGAATGCATAAAATGCGAAAGAAACGATAACATGGGAGATAGAGTGATTCATAATTTGTTAATAATCCTCAAATGTCTATTGGGGAGATACAAGATTGACAATTGATTCAATGAATAATACTCGATAGTATCTGATAAAAACAGTGATAGGACAAAAAGCGCAGGAAATAATAGTACGCGATGTATACGGGAGAATATGCAAGAAATATTCGATAGATACGGAATAAATGCGAGCTGCTATAATTGTCAACATCAGAAAAATTGACAAAAAGTCTCTCTATGGTAGAATAACGGCCATAGGAGATGCATTTATGAAACCTTCAACGATGAACAAAGCGAAAAAAGTATTAGTATGTATATTGGCGGCGGCTGCCTTGGGAAGCCAGGTGGATCTTGCGGCAGCATCTTTGGATTTTCTGGGCGCAAGTCACGCGAAGACAGTGACCGTATATGATGGGGGTCACAAGCAGGTCATTTCTACGGCAGCCTCCAATTTCAAGAATGTATTGAGCGATCTCAATGTATCACTGAAGGCGTATGACACATTCTGGACAAGCACGAAGGACGTCACGGATGGCGCAGTTATTGTGGTAGAGCGGGCAGTGCCTGTTTCCATCATCGCGAATGGCAAGAAAAAGGTCGTCTATACCACGCAGCAGACCGTGCAGGGCGTGGTGAATGATGCGGGCTTCGACTGGAAGAAGATGATGCCGATCGAAGACGGTCTGATGCAGGTGAAGGAAGGCATGCAGATCCACGTCGTCCCGTATACCGCGCGGAAGGTCTTCCGCAAGGAGGCGATGCCGATCCACTATAATAAGTGGTACGATGGAAGCCTCGGGGAGGATCAGGAGGTCGTCGTCCAGGAGGGAGTCCCAGGCGAGCGGGAAGTGGAGATCGATGAATTCATCTCCGGCGGCAAGGTCGTGAAGACGGTCATCGCTCATGCCAAGGTTCTCTCTGATGGCACGCCGGGCATCATGAAGACTGGCAAGGCAGAAGGGACGATGGGCTGGGTCGCCAATATGCATGCGAGCGCATATCATCCGAGCGATGGAGGCGGCAGCGGGATCACTGCGACCGGCACGCAGGCCGGTCACGGCACGGTGGCGGTCGATCCTTCCGTCATTCCGCTCGGTACGAATGTATTCATCCCGAACTATGGCCATGCTGTCGCAGCAGATACCGGCGGTGCGATCGTCGGTAACCGCATCGACCTCTGCATGGAGTCTTTCGAAGACTGCTACAACTTCGGCAGACAGAATATCGAAGTATTTGTCAATTATTAAGGGTTCGAGGTTCAGGGTTCAAGGTTCAAGGTTCAGGGGTGTGGTGCGGCGCATAAAAATATAGAAGCGCCGCGATGTATAAATGGGGCGATGCCCGAAGGTAGTATTTAAGTCACTAGTCACCAGTCACTAGTCACTCGGCGCTCCTAATCCCTAATCCCTAGCTACTCAACTCTGTGTTCAAGGTTCAGGGGTGCGGCGCATAACAATATAGAAGCGCCGCAGAGTATAAATAGTGGCGATGTCCGAAGGCAGCATTTCAGTGACCTTCGGGCATCGCCTTTTCCATGTTGCTGCGAAGCCGCTGCTACAGGCTTGAAAGTGGGGATGAATAGCCAGGGATTAGTGACTGGTGACTAGGAGACTGGGAGACACCAGACTCCCGTATCGTCATTTCGAGCGAAGCGAGAAATCTTCTTTGCAGAGCGAT
>OGPM01001387.1_pt1 | contig 20076 bp, 18 predicted proteins | sample 1552961 | NCBI WGS metagenome assembly OGPM01 (sample SAMEA2580304, study PRJEB22360) | human gut metagenome | biome: human gut; feature: human-associated habitat; material: faeces | place: Denmark | collected 2008/2010
TTGCCGCCAAGGATGACCGCATGTCCATAAGAAGATACCATTGTGATATCTTTCTTTGTTACCGGCTTCACACTCATTTCTCTGGTCGTCTCAACCATCTTCTGGATATGTGCAGGTGTTGTTCCACAGCATCCGCCGATCACGTGCGCTCCCATCTCTACGATTTTTGCCATATATCCGGCAAACTGTTCCGGTTCTACATCATAATAGACTTCCCCGTCACGCTGCTTCGGAAGTCCTGCATTCGGTTTTACGATGATCGGAACCGATGCGTATTTCAGAATATCCTCCAGGATCGGAAGCATCTGTTCCGGTCCCATACCACAGTTGATTCCAAGTGCATCCACGCGGAGTCCCTCCAGCATGGCAATCACTGCCGGGACATCTCCACCTGTCAGAAGTTTTCCCTTTTCATCAAAGATCATGGTTGCAAATACCGGAAGTGACGTATTCTCTTTTGCTGCAAGTACTGCTGCTTTCACTTCGTAACTGTCACTCATGGTCTCGATATGAATCAGATCTGCTCCTGCTTCTTCTCCATAGATCATGGTCTCTTTAAATGCCTCATATGCATCTTCAAAAGAAAGATCACCCATTGGTTTTAATAATTTACCCGTCGGGCCCACATCTAATGCTACATAAGTTGTTCTTCCATCATGCACGCCGAGCTCTGCAGCCTTTTTCGCATTTTGGATCCCGGCCGTCACGATTTCTTTCAGTCCATACTTGGAATCATGAAATTTGATCGCATTGGCACCAAATGTATTACTAAGCACGATATCACTGCCGGCTTCGAAATATGATTTATGAATATCAACGATCTCTTCTGCATGCTCCAGATTCCAGACTTCCGGAAGTTCTCCTGGCTGCAATCCTTTTGACTGCAGAAGCGTTCCCATGCCGCCATCAAAGTATAATAATTCTTTTCCCAGTCGTTCTAATAACATCTGTCTGCTCCTATCCTTTTCCTGTATCTTATGACCTGCGATATGCGCAGTCCTTCTTCTGACACACTTCACATCCTTTGATATGACAGGATGTCTCTGTCTCACTGAGTCCGATCACTGCAGTCACCGATTTTGACGGTGTCAGCATATTGCCGCCGGTAAGTGTCAGACCAATCTTCTTTGCTGCATCCAGCATCCGCAATATCATATCCTGATGCGCAATATCACAGTCCCCATATCCCGGACTAAACCTCGGCCGGATATGATAGCCTTCTTTTTTCATATCTGTTTCCAAACCAGTCTGCCATTCATCCAGATATTCTTCCAACATGGCAGCCGCACATGCCTGAAGTGTTACCACTCTTGCCATATCCCCGATGGAATATTTTCGCAGCAGAAGATCTACTTTCGGTCCAAGCGTTGCTCCAAGCAGTACTGCTTTTTTACATCCCGTCAGATTTTTACAAAGATTTTTACTGTAGATATCCAGATTTCCCAGCAAAATCCTTTCGTTCCCCGGAAATTCCAATTCAAAAATGCGGTAGACGATCCTGCCGCACGCCGCCTGGGAAAGTTCTTCAAAACAGCTTTCCACAAGCTTCAGCGTATGATCATCTACCGCATGTCTGCCATATCCCAAGTAACGAATTGCTTCTTTCGTTCTTGCGTCCATTTTGCTTCCTCTATTTATTCAGAATCTCTGAAAGGTTTGCCTGGATTGCCGCAGCAACCTCCGGTTTATTCATAGAATATACGTGAACATGGTTAATGCCATTTGCGAACAGATCGATGATCTGGTCTGTCGCATACGCAATACCTGCCTGCTGCATTGCTTTCGGATTATCTCCAAAGCGATCTACGATTGCTTTGAATCTCTCTGGAAGGTTGGTTCCGGACATAGACAGGATTCTCTTTACTTGATTTGCATTTGTTACCGGCATGATTCCCGGAATAACCGGAACGGTAACACCCTTTTCTCTCGCTCTATAGAGGAAATTATAAAGAATATTGTTATCAAAAAACATCTGTGTAGTCAGGAAATCTACACCACAGTCTACTTTCTGTTTCAAATGTGCAATATCATCCTTCTTATGTTCGGACTCTACATGTCCTTCCGGATAACATGCAGCCCCGATGCAGAAATCTCCCTGACTCTTGATATCCTCGATCAGCTCATATGCATACTGATAATGATTCGGAAGTGGGAATTCACTCTCTTGTGGAATATCTCCTCTGAGAGCAAGGATATTCTCAATTCCTGATGCCTTTAACTGATCGATTACCTGATGCACTTCTTCTTTTGTTGATGATACACAAGTAAGATGTGCAAGGCTTGGTACATTATATTTATCTTTGATATGTGATGCAATCTTTACAGTATTCTTACTGGTACCGCCGCCTGCACCATATGTAACACTCATATATGACGGTTTCAATTCTGCAATTGCTTCTGTCGCCTTTAATACTCCTTCATATGCTGCATCTGTCTTCGGAGGAAATACCTCAAAAGAAAGATGCGGTGTCTTTTCTACTAATATATCACTGATTTTCATATTTTTTCTGTCGTTCTCCTTTAGTCTGTTTTTACATTCCTTCGTATAATTCTTCGTACTGTTTTGCAGAATTCTTCCATGAGAAGTCTTTATTCATGGCACGTTCAACAATCTTGTTCCAGTCACGCTTCTTATCGTAATAGATCTGTTCTGCATAACGTACAGTTGCCAGCATCTCATGTGCATTGTAGTTCATGAAGCTGAATCCTGTACCGGTCTTTTCATACTCATTGTATGGCTCTACCGTATCTTTTAATCCACCTGTCTCGCGTACAATCGGGACTGTTCCGTAACGCAGACTCATCAACTGGCTGAGTCCGCATGGTTCAAACAGGGATGGCATAAGAAATGCATCACAGGATGCATAGATCTTATGGGACATTGCTTCTGAATAATAAATGTTTGCAGATACTTTTCCCGGATATTTCCAGGCAAAATGACGGAACATATTCTCATACTGCTCTTCCCCTGTACCAAGAACTACGATCTGTACTGCATCCTGACACAGTTCATCCATTACATAGGCAACAAGATCAAAGCCTTTCTGGTCTGTCAGTCTGGAAACCACACCGATCATCATGGTCTTCTGGTTTTCCTCCAGACCAAGTTCTTTCTGAAGTGCGATCTTATTCTTGATTTTTTCTTTACGGAAATTGCTGACATCATAATTTCTCTCAATCTTATTATCTGTCAGCGGATTATAATCTTCGTAGTCAATTCCATTTACAATTCCTGACAGACAATTTGCCCTTGCATTCATAAGACCATCCAGCTTTTCACCATAGAATGGTGTCTTGATCTCTTCTGCATAGGAATTACTTACCGTCGTCACTCTGTCTGCATATACAATTCCACCCTTCAGGTAGTTTGCATCCTTATATGCCTCCAGTTTATCCGGTGCGAAATAATACTGAGGTAATCCGGTAATATCTCTGACACGCTTCGGATCCCATGTTCCCTGGAATTTCAGATTATGTATGGTCATGACCGTCTTGATTCCACGGTAAAATTCATTGCCATATCTGAAATTATCCAGATAGATTGGAACCAGCCCTGTCTGCCAGTCGTGACAGTGAATGATATCTGGTCTGAAATCAATCAATGGAAGTGCGCTTAATACAGCTTTTGAGAAGAATGCAAATTTTTCAATATCCGCATATATATCACCGTACGGTGCATATCCGTTAAAGTAATATTCGTTATCTATAAAATAAAACCTGATTCCGTCGTATTCCATTTCAAGAACACCTACATACTGCTTTCTCCAGTTCAGATCCATATAAAAATGTGTGTGATACTGAAGTTTTTCTTTCCATTCATCTTTCATGCACATATACTTCGGAAGCATTACACGCACATCGAATTTTTCTTTATCAAAATATTTTGGTAATGAGCCGACAACATCAGCAAGTCCTCCTGTCTTGATAAATGGGACTGACTCAGATGCCGCAAATAATATTTTCTTCATTGCATTTTCCTCCCAACCTTAGAATACTTTATCATTATAACGTATTTTTATTCAGAATAAAAGGGTTGTTTACCGGTTTTTATTTTCCAGACGGATCGTATCTGCGATCAGTGCAATAAATTCCGAGTTTGTCGGCTTACCTTTTCCGTTGCTTACTGTATATCCAAAGAGTTCATCCAGTGTATCCAGTTTTCCTCTGCTCCATGCAACTTCGATTGCATGGCGGATTGCTCTTTCTACTCTGCTTGCCGTCGTCTGGTGCATCTTAGCGATCGTCGGATACAGAACTTTTGTGATTGCATTTAATACATCCATATCATCCACTGCCATGATGATCGCATCTCTCAGGTAATGATATCCTTTGATGTGTGCCGGTATTCCGATCTCATGGATCATATCTGTCACCCTCGTCTCCAGATTATACTCCGGCTTCTTCTGCACTGTGCTTCCGGGTATTGCTTCAGAACTATTCCGCCTCTCTCCTTTTCCTGCATCTTTGATCCGGCTTAAGATTATATCATTGTGAAATGGTTTCATCACATAATAACTTGCTCCTTTTCGGAAAGCATCTTCTGTGATCCGTTCCTGTCCAACAGCCGTTACTATGATAAATTCCGGACGCTTGGTGATCTGGTCATCTGCATTTATTTTTTCCATCACACTTAAACCATCGAGCTTAGGCATGATCAGATCCAGTAGTACTACATCCGGTTCTTTTTCTTTGATCAGATGATACATATCTTCTCCATTATTGGCTTTGCCTATCAGATTCAGATCATGATCCTGCTCTATGATTTCCCCCAGCATATCCAAAATTCTCTCATTGTCGTCAGCGATTGCTACATTAACTTCTCTCATTTTACGTTATGCCTCCTTGTCCCTTAATAATCATGTCGAGTTTTATTATATAATTCCTGTAATTTTCGAACAAGAAAATGCTGTCGTAAAAACCTGACCTGCATCGACAATATTCTAATTATTCTACATGTTTCAGCATATTTTCGATAAAAATCCCATATCCCCTTGCAGGATCATTGACGAATACATGAGTGACTGCACCAGCGATTTTCCCGTTCTGAAGGATTGGTGCCCCGGACATTCCCTGTATGATTCCGCCTGTAATCTCAAGAAGTTCCGGATCTGTCACCTTGATCTCCAGACCTTTATTTTCTTCTTTTGTATGTTTGTCGGTTTTTGTTATACGAATTTTGTATTCTTTTACTTTTCCTTCTACACAGCATCGTATAACCGCATCCCCTTTTTTGATCTCATCCGTTGCCATAATGCCGACCGGCTCTGTATTCCGGAACAGGTTGTCTGTACGTTCAAGGGTTCCGAATATCCCACAATCTGTATTTTTATCAATAGTTCCCAGAACATTATACCGGTTATAGACGATGATTCCTTCTATCCCGCCCGGTTCCCCTCCTGCTCCTTTCTGGATACTGCGAATGCTGGTCTCGTAGACCCTTCCGTCTTTAATCTCCATCAGAGTGTTCGTATCTGTGTCATGGATTCCATGCCCCAATGCTCCAAAACGACTGTCCGTGTTCAGAAATGTCACAGTTCCAAGCCCCTGTGCATTGTCCCTTACCCATATTCCCAGCATGTACTGATTCTTTTTATTCCGCACCGGTTTTATCTTCACATCCAGATATCCGGAATCTCTCCTGAGCTTTAGGACCACTTCTTCCGCATCCAGCTTTTTTAATGTGTCCTGCAGCCTCTTTTTATCGGCAATCTTCTTTCCGTTACATTCCACTATATAATCCCCGGCTTTCACAAGATGCCTGGCCGGTTCTGTCATTTTCCCATCCGCTCCGGTAATCTTCTCTGTACCTAAGACCATGACCCCTTCCGTCTCCAGATAGATCCCAACCGGCATTCCTCCCGGGATCACAGTGTCCGAAGAAACCGTATCTGCACTTACTTCTTTTTTTCTCCCCTGTTCCTGCCGCTTTGTAATTTCATATCCTGCATAACCAAGGACAGATAACACAAGCAGCACAAGCAGGAATCTACGATACCAGTATTTTCTCATATCCCACACTCCATCCTGTCTTTTGTCTGCACAGCAATAAAAAAACAGACACTCTGTTACAAATGTCTGTCTTAGTATATGGTATTTCAGAAAAAATACTCTGGATCTTTACGTTTTTTATTTCATCTGTGATGCCAGATTTTTCATCTCTCTGGCACTTTGCATCACCGTATCTGTGATCCTGGCTCCGCCAAGGATCCTTGCAAGTTCTTCCACGGAATTTTCTTCATTCAATGGATAGATCTGCGTTCGTGTCACGGCATCTTCTGTCTTTTTTTCAATCAAAAAATGCCGGTCTGCCATAGCTGCGATCTGCGCCAGATGCGTAATACAGATCACCTGGTGTTCTTTTCCGATCAGTGCCATTTTTTCCGAAACCTTCTGAGCAGTACGTCCACTGATCCCGACATCGATCTCATCAAAGATCAGCGTCTCGATCTCATCTTTGTCTGCCATTACCGCTTTGATCGCCAGCATAATTCTAGAAAGTTCCCCGCCGGATGCCACTTCTGTCAGCGGCTTCACCGGCTGTCCCTGATTAAGCGAGATCCTGAATTCCACATCATCGATGCCATCTTTGGCATATTCTTTCTTTTCCGCAAAATGTATCTCAAACTGTACCTGTTCAAAATTCAGATCTTCAAGACCTTTCTGAATCTTTTTTTCAAGCATTTTAGCCTTCTTCTGCCGCAGTGCCGAAAGCTTTCCTGCCAGTTCCAGATACTTCTGCGACAACTGCTCACAGGATTTCTCCAGTTCCTGCATATAAGTATCATAATTTTCCAGAATCCCGATTCGTTCTTCCTGCTTCTTACAGTATGCCATGATCTCTTCATAAGAATTCCCATACTTTGTCTTCAGATGATTGATCTCGTTCAGCCGCTTTTCTGTCTCATAGAATTCTTCATCCGAGAATTCACAGTTTTTCTGATATTCTGCCAGTTCATGATTAAAATCATTCAGCAGATTGTCTACATCCGCCAGCTGGGTATATAACTGTGACAGCTGCTCATCGGCATCCACAGCTTCCGACAGTGTTCGGAGTGCCCTTCCAAGCTTTTCGCTCGCACTTTCCCCATCTTCGCCCGTATACTGGTAGCATTCTGCAACACTTTGGGCAATCTTCTTTCCGTTACACATGCGCCGGTAACATGATTCCAGTTCTTCATCTTCGTGCTCTTTTAATTCTGCCCGGACGATCTCATCCACTTCAAACTTAAGAAAAGCCAGTTCCTTTGCCCGCTCGGATCCATTTGTTCCTGCTTCCGACAGTTCTCTTATTTTTCCTTTATACTGCTGCCATGTTTCCGCCACTTTTTCTTTCTGCTTTTTCGTTTCTTCTCCGGCAAATGCATCCACTATTGCCAGATGATTCTTTTTATAAAGCAATGACTGATGTTCGTGCTGTCCGTGAATATCGATCAGGATGGCGGATACTGCTTTAAGCGTCGCCATTTGCACCGTCTCTCCATTGATCTTGCTGACACTTCTTCCTTCCATCAGCCTTCTCTGAAGCGTAACAAACCCGTCCTCCGGGTAAACATCCAGTTCTTTTAATCTGCGGATCTGTCGTTCACTTTCTACCGAAAATGTCAGTTCTACCAGTCCGTATCTCGTTCCCTGTCGGAGGATATCTTTCGTGTATCTCCCGCCAAGAGCAAGATTGACCGAGCCAAGAATGATCGACTTCCCGGCACCGGTCTCTCCAGTTAATATGTTCAGTCCTCTGCCGAACTCTACTTCGATCTCATCGATCAAAGCCAGGTTTTTCACATGTAAATACTGTAACATGCATCCTCCTATAAGATAATCTTGCTGATCTTGTCCATTACTTTTACCGTGTCATCCACACTTCGGATCGCACACATGATCGTATCATCCCCTGCAATACTTCCGACAATCTCATTCCATTTCATTGCATCCAGTGCCGCACATACCGCACTTGCCATTCCCGCTACTGTCTTGATCACCAGGATATTCTGCGCCATATCCATGGACAGATATCCTTCTCTTAAGACACGGATATATTTTTCACTCATTGCACTCTCATGATGCTGATGCAGTGCATATCTCTGCTTGCCGTTCTCAGACGGTATCTTTGTAAGCTTCAGGTCCCGGATATCTCTGGATACCGTTGCCTGTGTTACTTTAAACCCTTCCCGGTTCAGATATTCTGCCAGTTCTTCCTGCGTTTCAATATGATATTTGTTGATCAGTTCTATGATCTTCGCATGTCTGTTTACTTTCATCTCATCAATTTCCCTTCATCTTTCTCCGTAATATTTCCAAAAAACTGATTTTATTGATCTTCATTATCTTTGTCGTCTTTTCCGCCTTACAGATTGTCAGCTTGTCCCCGGTCTGGATCGGCACACTGGTCGCACCGTCAAATGTGACCAGTACTTTTTCGATATTTCCTCTTCGTCCTTCCCCGATCTCAATTACGATCTCATCGTCTGAAGACAGAACAATACTTCTTGTATTCAATGCATGAGAGCAGATTGGTGTGATCACGGTAAGTGACGCTGTCGGTTCCACGATAGGACCTCCAGCCGACAGATTGTATGCCGTAGATCCGGTCGGTGTGGATATGATAATTCCATCCGCTTCATAAGAATTCAAAAGTTCCCCGTTTACAAACAATTTGAAATAAATAATGCGCAGGTCATCGCCCCTTCGCGACACAACAATATCATTTAGCGCGACATCCTTTTTCCCATCCTGAAATGTTCCTTCTAACATCATGCGTTCTTCATACAGATAATCACCCTGCAGCATCTGCGTGATATCTTCTTCCAGATTATTCACTTCTACTTCTGTAAGATACCCAAGCGTTCCCATATTGATACCCAAAATTGGAACATCTCTTTTCCAAAGTGTTCTTGCCACTTCAATCAGACTTCCATCACCGCCGATCACGATCGCACAGTCTATCATGTCCGGAATCCGTTCCCTGATAATATTCTTTTCTGCATCCTTTTCACACAATGCACAGTTTCTTCCTGCTATCTCCAACAATTCTTTTACTTTTCCTGTCACCGCATGATTCGTATCTTTCCCGTCATTGGTAACGATCCAAAACTTTTTTAACATCTGCCTCTAACCTTTCGCAAGTGTAGCAAACGACAGATCTACCGTCTTTTCGACATCGATCTGCGGCGAGATTCTGTCAGTCGCTTCACATTTCTGTAAGTGGACCAGATATTCGATATTACCTTCCGGTCCTTTGATCGGAGAAAATTCCAGATTCAGCACTTCAAATCCAATAGACATTGCATAATCGATCACTTTATGAATCACTTCTATATGTGTACTCTTCTCACGTACAACGCCTTTCTTTCCAACCTTTTCCCTGCCTGCTTCGAACTGCGGCTTGATCAATGCTACGATCTGTCCTTCATCCGTCAGATAATTACGGATGGGAAGCAGTACTTTCGTAAGTGAGATGAAGGATACGTCAATGGATGAAAACTGCACCGGTTCCCCTATATCTTCCGGCGTCACATAACGGATATTCGTCTTTTCCATACACACTACGCGTGGATCCTGTCTTAATTTCCAGTCAAGCTGTCCGCGTCCCACATCAATCGCAAATACCTTTACCGCGCCATTCTGCAGCATGCAGTCTGTGAACCCACCCGTAGAAGAACCTACATCCGTACATACTTTTCCTTCTACGTTCACATCAAAGTTCTTAATTGCTTTTTCCAGTTTCAGTCCTCCGCGGCTGACATACGGAAGCGTATGTCCGCGTACTTCGATCATAGCTTCTTCCGGAAAAGTAGTCCCGGCCTTGTCTTCTTTTTGCCCATCTACATATACGATTCCGGACATAATGATGGCTTTTGCCTTTTCTCTGGAAGCTGCCAGATTTCTCTTTACCAGTAATACATCTAATCGTTCTTTCATAATCTCTCCTGTTATCTATCGTGTCACATATCTATAATGTCTCATATAACTTACGGATCTTCGCTGTCATGGTCTCTACATCCAGACCAGTCTCTTTGCGCAGAACCTCCACATTGCCATGCTCTATATATTCATCCGGAAGTGCCAGGATCTGCACTCTCGTATCCGAACCCGTCCTCATCAGATACTCTGTTACATGTTCACCGAATCCGCCGGATCTTACATTTTCTTCGATCGTAACGATCAGCTTGTGCTGCTCTGTCAGGTGATCCAGCATCTCTGTATCCAGTGGTTTTACAAATCTTGCATTGACCAGCGAGCAGTGATATCCGGCTTCTTTTAACTGTTTTCTGACCTCCAGCGCCTCGCCAAACATATGTCCGACAAAGATCACTGCAATCTCCCGTTCTTCGTATAGTATTTCACTCTTTCCGTATACTACCGGACTTCTGAATTCCGGACAGGCATCGCATGCACTGCCTCTAGGATACCTGATGGCTACCGGACCATCATATGCGATACCGAATCTTATCATATCAGCCAGTTCCCATTTATGCTTCGGCGACAGTACAACCATATTAGGGATAGTGCTTAAGTAGGACAGATCAAAGATTCCCTGATGGGTTTCCCCGTCGTTTCCCACCAGACCTGCACGGTCTACTGCAAACATTACCGGAAGATTCTGAAGTGCCACATCATGGATCATCTGGTCATATGCCCTCTGTAAAAATGACGAATACACGGCGAATACCGGCTTTATTCCACCTGCTGCGAGTCCCGCCGCAAATGTCACTGCATGTTCTTCTGCAATTCCCACATCAAAAAAGCGGTCCGGATATTTTTTCCGGAATCCTGCAAGTCCCGTACCGTCTTCCATTGCTGCTGTGATCGCTGCTAGCTTATCATTTCTTGCCGCCTCATCGCACATTACTTTACAAAAAACATCTGTATACGTATCTTTCTTTTTCGGGTTTTCCGGTTCTCCCGTCTCTACCCGGAACGGTCCGATTCCATGGAATTTTTCCGGCTTTTCTTCTGCCGGCCCGTATCCTTTTCCTTTTTTGGTAATTACATGAAGCAATACCGGTCCTTCAATCTTTCTTGCCTCTTTAAATGCACGTACCATCGTCGGGATATTATGCCCCTGGATCGGCCCTAGATAGGTGATTCCCATGTCTTCAAAGAACATCCCCGGAACGATCAGCTGTTTGAGACTGCTCTTGGTCTTGCGGATACGCTCGATCACAGGATCTCCCACGACCGGTACGTTATGCAGTACATTTGTTACACCTTTTTTCAGATCTGTATAGAAGTCCGCCGTACGCAGCTTTGCCAGATAATCCGACATTCCTCCAACGTTTTCCGAAATAGACATATGATTATCATTCAATACAATGATAAAATTCTTTTTAAGCGTGGATGCATTATTCAGTGCTTCATATGCCATCCCACCTGTCAGCGATCCATCTCCGATTACCGAGATCACTCTGTAATCTTCCCTCTGCAGATCTCTTGCGCACACATACCCAAGCCCCGCCGAGATAGAAGTAGAGCTGTGTCCGGTGTCAAATGCATCGCATGCACTTTCTTTTCTCTTCGGGAATCCGCTCATCCCGCCATATTTTCTCAGGTCATCAAATCCGTCTTTTCTTCCGGTCAGAATCTTATGTGTATAGGACTGATGGCCTACATCCCATATAATTTTGTCCTTCGGCAGATCAAAGACCAGATGCATTGCCATTGTAAGTTCTACTACGCCGAGATTCGATGCCAGATGTCCTCCGGTTTTACTGATCTTCTCGACCAGGAACTTTCGGATCTCCTGTGCCAGTTCCGGAAGTTCTTCCGGCTTCAGATCTTTTATATCATTTGCTTTTTGAATTCTTTCTAACATAACAAGGTATCCCCTTTATCTGTCTCTGTGAATCAGCTGTATCAGTAACTGTTCCAGATACGCATTCTCCCCTGTAAACTGATGAAGCAGTGCAATTGCTTCATTCGATAATTCTTCCACTTTCTTCTGTGCCTGTTCAATTCCCAGAAGTGTTACATAAGTGGTCTTCTGATTCTTCTCATCACTGTGGATCGGCTTTCCAAGTACCTCTTCTGTACTCGTCACATCCAGAATGTCATCCTGGATCTGGAATGCAACACCTACATAATGTGCAATCTTTTCTACGCTCTGTATTTCTGCATCCGAAGCACCACCAAGGATTGCACCGATCATCATTGCACATTCGATCAGAGCACCCGTCTTCAGTTCATATATGGTATCCAGCACATCTTTTGAAACCGCATGTCCGGTCTCTTTTACATCGATCACCTGCCCGCCGATCATTCCATAGATACCTGCTTTTCTCCCCAGGACAGTAAGTGCACGCCCGATCTTAAGACTGTCTTCCGGAGACTGCTCAAATGCCCGGAATGCTGTCTCAAATGCGTAATTCAAAAGTGCATCTCCTGCCAGGATTCCCATATCTTCCCCGTATACAATATGTGTCGTCTTTCTGCCTCTGCGGTACTCATCATTATCCATTGCCGGAAGATCATCATGCACCAGTGAATATGTATGGATCATCTCAAGTGCTGCCATAAAAGGCTTTAATGTCTCCGGTTCTTCTCCAAAAAGTCTGCAGGTTTCCTGCATCAGCATCGGCCGGAGCCTTTTCCCGCCTGCCATCAGACTGTACTCCATTGCCTCCATGATCACCTTCTGATATCCTTCTGCCTCCGGAAGATATCGTTTCAGGATTTCTTCGATCTCTGCCACTTTCGTTTTCATCTGTATTGTAAATTCTTCTTTAGAATTCATGTTCCTCACCCTCTTCATCTAATAACAGCATCTTCTTTTCTACTTTATCGATCTTGCTGTTACAGGCTTTCAGCATATCCATGCCCTGATGATACAGCTGAAAAGATTCCTCCAGTGAAATCTCTCCTTCTTCCATCTTTTTTATCGTCTGTTCCAGATCTGAGAATATCTCCTCAAGGCTCTGTTCTTCCAAAGATTGTCCTTTTTTTTCCGCCATTTGTTTCTCCTGGTATCTGTCTGTTCTATTTGTTCCGTGCTTTGCACCGGCATCATTTATATCTCATACGTCTTATTCTGCACAGCTTCTACGGATGTCTGAATCAGTCCGTCTGTCACATACACCGTCAGTTCATCACCTTTTTTTACTTGCCGGATACTCTTTATCACACTGCCATCCGTTTCTTCTACATAAGAAAATCCCTGATTCAGCTTCCGGATCGGAGACAATCCATTCATCTTCTCGATCTGGATCGCCAGACGGTATCTTGCTTCCTTCACACGGTCATTCATCATCTGACGGAGTTCATCTTCCAGCTCAGCCAGCCTCTGCTGCTGTTCCTGTAACTTATGACGCGGATGCAGATAAGAAAGTCTGGTCTCCATCTCTTTCAGCCGCAGCCGGTTCATACGGACGGCTCCTGCTACACTCCGATTCATGCGCAGACGGCATTCTGCCAAATAATTCTCCACCTGTCTGTAATCCCACACTGCAAGCTCCGCAGCCGCCGAAGGTGTCGGGGCACGTAAGTCTGCCACGTAATCTGCGATTGTCACGTCTGTCTCATGACCTACCGCCGATATCACCGGAACCGTACAGTCGAAGATTGCCCTTGCCACTTCTTCTTCATTGAAGGCCCACAGATCTTCGATCGAGCCGCCGCCTCTTCCAATGATGATCACATCTACTTCTTTCATCTCCAGCATACGGATTCCCCGCACAATGGACTCTTTGGCGCCTTCTCCCTGCACCTGAGCCGGATAAAGAATCAGCTGTACATACGGATTGCGTCTCGCAGATATATTCATGATATCCCGGACTGCAGCTCCCGTCGGCGCAGTCACAACACCGATCCGCTTTGCATATGCCGGAATCTCTTGCTTATATTCGGGTGCGAACATTCCCATCTCTTCGAGTTCCTGCTTCAGCATCTGGTACTTCTCATAAAGTGCTCCTTCTCCATCCAGCCGGATCTCATTCGCATAAAGCTGGTAAGCGCCGGTTCTTTCATAGACATTTACGGAACCAAGCACAATGATCTGCTGTCCTTCTCTCATATGAAAAGAGAGCCCGCCTCGCTGCCCCGCAAACATGACACAGGCAATCGTTCCGGACTCATCCTTTAATGAAAAATATATATGTCCCGATGTGTGATACTTACAGTTAGAAACTTCTCCCTTTACATAGATACGGTTCAGCATAAAGTCCTGGGTGAACATATTCTTGATATATGCATTCACCTGTTTTACTGTATATACATTTCGAGCCATTTCCTACCTCTGATTAATCTGCAAGCTTTGCCAATACTCCATTTACAAATGATGCACCGTCTTCACTGCTGTATTTCTTCGCAAGATTGACAGCTTCGTTGATTGCAACACCTGTCGGGACATCCTCGTCCCACTTCATCTCATAAACCGCAAGTCTCAGGATTGTAAGATCTACCTTGTTCATACGTCCTGTCTTCCATCCGGTCGTATGCTCATTGATCATTGCATCGATTTCATCAATCTTCTCTACAACTTTCTGCGCTTTTTCACTGATATACTGCATATCTTTTTCTGTGGCGCCTTCGATCTGTTCAAAATACAGTTCTTCCTGTGTTCCCTGTTCTGCTTCTTCGTTAAAATCAGCACCAAATATCAACTTAAAGATATGTTCTCTCTGCTCTGTTCTCTTCACTTATGCTTCCTCCGGTATCTCGACTCCGGCAACGCGGATGTTCACATCTGCCACCTCAAGTCCTGTCATATTCTCAATTGCAGTTTTTACCTTTTCCTGCACTTTAGAAGTGATGTCTTTGATGCTGTAACCATAATTCAGGTTCAATGCCAGGGATACCGTTACGATCCCGTCCAGCACATCTACTTTTACACCTTTAGATAGAGACTTCATTCCAAGCTTGCTGATCAGTTCTCTTGTCGCATTTCCCGCCATAGAAGCAACACCTTCTACTTCCATTGCAGCAAGACCTGCGATGATCGCTACAACTTCATCTGCAATCTTGATCTCTCCAAGATTTTCATCTGTTTTTATTGTATACGTATTTTTTTCTTCTTTACTCATATTCTAAGCGACCTCCCGTCTGGTTTTTCACTGTCTTTTATTATAACAAACTTATATACATTTGAAAACCCCCAGTCATCCCGGGAGTTTTATTTCTGCTGATATTTTTATGATCTGCCGAACTCGGTCAGTTTCAGTCCTTCATTTCTGTCTACCGTCATACGGATACTCCATTCATTGACAAATAACAGAAGCGGACGTCCCTTCAGATCTTTTACCTTTTTCATATCCGAAGTTCCGGTCAGTTTATCCAGATCAATTTCTTCATTTTCAATCCAGCGGATGTACTCATATGGCAGATTTTCCAGACGGATCTCCACGTTATATTCGTTCTCCAGACGGTATTTTAACACATCAAACTGAAGCACTCCGACAACACCGACAATGATCTCTTCCATACCGGTATTGTATTCCTGGAATATCTGTATTGCACCTTCCTGGGCAATCTGGTTGATTCCCTTAATGAACTGCTTTCTCTTCATAGTATCAACCTGGCGCACACGTGCAAAATGCTCCGGCGCAAATGTCGGGATCCCTTCATATGTGAATTTATCCTGTGCGGTCGTCAGTGTATCTCCGATTGAAAAGATTCCCGGATCAAATACACCGATGATATCTCCGCCGTAAGCTTTACTGATCATCTTACGCTCGCTTGCCATCATCTGCTGCGGCTGGGAAAGACGTACTTTCTTTCCGCCCTGCATATGATATACATCCATACCGGCTTCGAATTCTCCGGAACAGATACGCATAAATGCAATCCTGTCCCGGTGCGCTTTATTCATATTCGCCTGGATCTTAAATACAAATGCCGAGAAATCTCCTTCTTCCATCGGATCGATCGGACCTCTGTCAGATGTTCTCGGAAGCGGTGATGTCGTCATCTGAAGGAAATGCTGGAGGAATGTCTCTACACCAAAGTTGGTAAGCGCGGATCCAAAGAAGACCGGTGAAAGTTCTCCCTTGCTTACCAGTTCCTGATCGAATTCTGCTCCGGCACCATCCTGAAGTTCAATCTCTTCTTCCAGCTGCACTCTCTGATCATCTGTGATCAGCCACGAGATCTCCGGATCATTGATATCTACCTTCTTTACTTCTCCCTGCGTCGTTCCCTTTTTTGTATCCGAGAAGATTTCCACCTTTTTACTTGCTCTGTCATATACACCTCTGAACTCTTTACCTGAACCGATCGGCCAGTTGATCGGGCATGTTGCGATTCCAAGTTCATTTTCAATATCATCCAGAAGTTCAAATGTATCCATTGCTTCACGGTCCATCTTATTGATGAATGTAAAGATCGGGATATGGCGCATCGTACATACTTTAAACAGCTTTCTCGTCTGTGCCTCGACACCCTTGGATGCATCGATAACCATAACCGCAGAATCTGCTGCCATCAGGGTACGGTAGGTATCCTCCGAAAAGTCCTGATGTCCCGGTGTGTCCAGGATATTGATACAGTATCCGTCATAATTAAACTGCAATACGGAAGAAGTAACCGAGATACCTCTTTCTTTCTCAATCTCCATCCAGTCAGAAACCGCATGTCGTGCCGTTGCTTTTCCCTTTACGGAACCTGCAAGATTGATCGCACCTCCGTATAACAGAAATTTCTCTGTCAATGTTGTTTTTCCGGCATCCGGATGAGAAATAATCGCGAATGTCCTTCTTTTTTCTATTTCTTTGTGTAAATCAGCCATTAAGCCCTCCAACTTCTATTTTTCCCGTGAGCCACTATTCTGCCTGATCTGTGCCGCCTGATCTGCTCTGTCATGGCCTGTGACTCTGAATCTTTCTACTCAATCTTATCTATTGTAATAAAGGGAAAAACATCTGTCAAGAGAGAACCGTCACACAACGGTTCCGCACACCGTTCCTGAAAACAGAGCGGAAAACAGCCCAAACGATCTGTCTGCCTCTGTACCGGGCTCTTACAGCATACTTTTTCCTGCAATCCCGCCGGACAGTCCAAAGTAATCCAGGACCGTTGCTCCAATATCCGAAAAGCTGTCTCTGGTTCCGAGATTTTTACCCTGTGCCAGATTTTTTCCATACATCACAAACGGCGTATATTCCCTGGAATGATCCGTGGACGGAGTGCCCGGATCACAGCCGTGGTCTGCTGTGATCATCAGAACATCTTCAGGCTCCATGGCAGACAGGATCCGTGGCAGCTGCCGGTCAAAATAAGTCAGTGCCTTTGCATATCCCGCCACATCATTTCTGTGTCCATACAACATATCAAAATCTACCAGATTTACAAAGCAGAGTCCGTTGAATTCACGCTCCATATACTCCAATGTCTTCTCAATACCATCCGCATTGTCCTGTGTCCGGACAAATTCTGTAATACCCTTTCCTGCAAAAATATCGTTGATCTTACCGACACCGATCACATCATATTCCGCTTCTTTCAACACATCCAGCATCGTATCCTGTGGCGGCTCCAGGGAAAAATCATGGCGTCTGGATGTCCGTGTATAGTGACCGGATGTACCAACAAACGGCCGCGCAATGACTCTGCCAACCCCCAGATCACCTTGCAGCATCCTCCGGGCAATCTCGCAATCCCGATACAGTTCTTCCACCGGAACCACATCCTCATGTGCTGCAATCTGAAATACCGAATCCGCAGACGTATAAACGATCAATGCACCACTTTGCATATGCTCGTCACCGTAGTCCTGAATGACCTGCGTGCCGGAATACGGCCGGTTACACAATACCTTACGGCCTACAGCCTTTGAAAACGCCTCCAGAAATTCCTGCGGAAAACCATTTGGAAAAGTGGGCATCGGTTTCTTTGAGATCAGTCCTGCGATCTCCCAGTGTCCGGTAGTCGTATCCTTTCCGGCAGACTGCTCCGTCATACGTGCAACGATGCCTTCGCACACGGCGTTTTCGCCGTCACCCCGTCAATATTAAATAATCCAAGCTTTGCCATATTCGGCATGGAAAACTCCGGGCTTTTTGCCACGGTTCCTAGGGTATTGCTGCCCTCATCCCCATAATTTGCTGCATCCGGCATCTCACCGATCCCAAAACTGTCCAGAACGATCAAAAATATACGTTTCATCTGCTGTTCCCCCTTGTCTTCGTTTTATTTTTCCTGAAAAAGCGTTTGGCTTCCGCAGATTGTAAAGCGGACATCCACAATCCACATTTCTGCTTACAGTATAACACACTCCCCTTTTTTATGTTCATCAAATAATCTCATTTAACGCTTTTTTACAGAACTATTAGTTACTGGCTCAAGGGTGTGATCACGATATTTTCCGCAGAAATTCCGGTTTTACGCTTCACGATATCCTCCACCTGTGCCCGCTTTGCATCGGTGACATCGCCCATATTGAGTACAACGTCTGCCTCATTGTCCGTAATACTTACCACGACATCGGAAAATCCTTTTGCTTCGAGCAAAATCTCTGCCGCATTTTCTTTTTCCGCAACATCTGTCATCTGGATCATAGAATCAATGGCATCCTGTTTCTGTGCCTCCGCAATGGATGTATTATTGATGATTTCCATCAGTGTCTCCTTATTCTTAGAGCGCACCTGCTCCCGGTTTAATTTCACCTCCGATGCAAACGCCAGACTCTGTGCCTGGGCTGACGTCTGCACCGTTTCTCCCGGATTCTGTATTTCCTCTGCATTTCCCCCATCGGCCTCTGTCTGGGCCTCAGATCCGGCCCCTGAGTTTTCTGTATCCTGCCCGGAGCGTTCCTCTGCCTGCGCATCCGCTGCACTGGCAGCCTGGGTATTGTCCTCCGTATCCGTAAATATTTCTCCAATCTGCTCGCCATCTGAAATATCATTGGTTTCTCCTGCTGTCTGGATTGCGTCATTTTCTGCTACATTTGCCCTTGTGTAACTGATATAACCTGCCACAGCGATCATCAAAGCCAGTGCGGTAATAATAATCTGATTTTTGCGAAATATCTTCTTCAATTGGAATCTCCTTTCGTTTTCATTTTAACTATCTTTATTTTATGTGCATCCAGTCCGAATAATGCCTCCACCGACTCAGAAATATTTTTTCTCACTTCGGAATCATCTCCGCCTTCCGCCACGATCAGAACACCATCAATTTTGGGCAGGATCGCACGGTTCACAAATGGGGTTTCATCTCCGTCAGACCGGGCATAAACCGTCGTTTCACTGTTCTCACAGCTGCCGGATCCGCCATTGACCGTATCCGTTTCCCCTTCCTTCTGCTCTCCCTCCTGCGTATCCTCCCGCATCGTCACATCTTTTTCCACTATGGATTCTCCCTGATCCCGGAACGTGATCATCACCTGCACATCACCAACCCCTCGCATCCTCTGTAATATTGTCTCCAGGCGCTGTTCCAGTGCCGCCCCATATGTTTCATAATCAGAAACGCCCTGCGCCGTTACTGCACTCTGGCTATTCTGCGTATTCATCTCCACATCCGATGCTGTACTGTTTTTCCTGCCGGCAGGCATCGCAATGATCAGAAGCAGAACACCCGCCAGAAACAAAATGAGCCACTGATCCTTTTTCACATGTTTCCACTTTTTCTCCCGCAGAAAACCATTCCAATCCATCAGCTGCCATACACCTCCACCTGCTGCTCTCCGATCCCACAGGCTTCTGCCGTCTGCCTGCGCATCTCCTGCTGTATCGTTTTCCCGGAAACCGCCGTCCACACGGTCACCTGTGCAACGGCACCGGTATCCTGCGTCAGCGTCACTTCCACTTTCTGCACCGGCACACCGCAAGAATTTCCCAGTTCTGTTACCATCTGCTCCACCACTTCCTTTACCTGTCGCTCATAATATGTTTTCTGCTGTCGTTCCATATTCGAAAAATCAAGCTGCCTGCTCTGCAGGATATCTTCCCGGACAAATTCCCGCTCCATCCTCTGTTCTACATTTTTCTGTCCCAACACGGAAAATAATGGATTTAAAATTGTCACTACAAACACCATCCCCGCAAAAAAACGCACATATTTCCGATAAGCATTCGCCGGCAATACCTGCAGCAAAAGCGTCAGAAATATCCCAAGAAATATCATTCGTTTTACCCATTCCAGCATCTC
>OGPM01001393.1_pt1 | contig 20018 bp, 18 predicted proteins | sample 1552961 | NCBI WGS metagenome assembly OGPM01 (sample SAMEA2580304, study PRJEB22360) | human gut metagenome | biome: human gut; feature: human-associated habitat; material: faeces | place: Denmark | collected 2008/2010
TGTCAAAATAACGATTCAAATGGAGGCCTATATGTTAGTAACAGCGAAAGAAATGCTTGAGAAAGCAAGAGACGGCAAGTACGCAGTAGGACATTTCAACATCAACAACCTTGAGTGGACAAAAGCAATCCTGCAGACGGCAGAAGAGCTGAGATCCCCGGTTATCCTGGGTGTTTCAGAGGGCGCAGGAAAATATATGACAGGCTTTAAGACCGTAGTAGGAATGGTAAACGGAATGTTAGAAGAGATGAAGATCACTGTTCCGGTTGCGCTTCACTTAGACCATGGTACTTACGAGGGATGCTTAAAGTGCATTGATGCCGGATTCTCCTCCATCATGTTCGACGGTTCTCATTACCCGATCGAAGAGAACGTTGCTAAGACTAAAGAACTGGTTAAGATCACAAGAGAGCATGGAATGTCCTTAGAGGCAGAGGTTGGCTCCATCGGTGGTGAGGAAGATGGCGTTATCGGTATGGGCGAGTGCGCAGATCCTAAGGAATGCAAGATGATCGCTGATCTTGGTATCGATTTCCTGGCAGCAGGTATCGGTAACATTCATGGTAAATATCCAGCAAACTGGGAAGGATTAAGCTTTGAGACTCTGGATGCTATTCAGCAGCGTACAGGAGCAATGCCACTCGTACTTCACGGTGGTACAGGTATCCCGGAAGATATGATCAAGAAAGCAATCTCTCTTGGAGTTGCTAAGATCAACGTTAATACAGAGTGTCAGCTTTCTTTCGCAGATGCTACACGTAAGTACATCGAAGCAGGAAAAGATCTTGAGGGTAAAGGATTTGACCCACGTAAACTTCTCAAACCAGGTGCAGACGCAATCATGGAAACAGTAAAAGAGAAGATGGAGTTATTCGGATCTGTCGGAAAAGCCTGAGAAGAACTTTTTTAAAAAAGCACTTGCGTTTTAAAGCAAGTTGAGGTATACTGACTCACGTAGACAGAACAAGGGCGTTCCAATTATAATTGGAGTGCCCTTTTTTTATCGCTTGGGAAATGATCCGCATGATTGAATCAGATTGGATGGAATAAAATCAGATCTGATCTGACTGGATCAGACGGATGATTTCCTGAGAGGTAATCTATTATGGGGTTTCCCGTAGTGTAATCGAATATTGTTCATTGCAGTGAACGGTAATCGAAGAATTAAGAGAAAAGGAAGGTATAGGGTATGAGCACAGAATTATTCAATGTAGCTGACATCTTTGGAGAAAATGTATTTAATGATACAGTTATGCAGGAGCGTCTGCCAAAGAAAGTTTACAAGAATCTGAGAAAGACAATTGAAGAAGGAAAAGACCTGGATCTCGAGACAGCAGATGTTATTGCTCACGAGATGAAAGAATGGGCGATTGAAAAAGGAGCGACTCACTATACACACTGGTTCCTGCCACTTACAGGAGTTACAGCAGAGAAGCATGATTCCTTTATCTCAGCTCCACTTCCGAGCGGAAAGGTTCTGATGACTTTCTCGGGAAAGGAATTGATCAAGGGTGAGCCAGATGCATCTTCATTCCCATCCGGAGGCCTGAGAGCAACATTCGAGGCAAGGGGATATACAGCATGGGATTGTACATCACCGGCATTCGTAAGACAGGACGCAGGCGGAGCTACACTTTGCATCCCGACAGCATTCTGCTCCTACACAGGAGAGGCACTGGATCAGAAGACACCACTGCTTCGTTCTATGGAAGCGATCAATAAAGAAGCATTAAGACTTCTTCGTTTATTTGGAAATACAACATCTAAGAAAGTTACTCCATCTGTTGGAGCAGAGCAGGAGTACTTCCTTGTAGATGCAGAGAAGTTTGAAGAAAGAAAAGACCTGATCTACACAGGACGTACACTCTTTGGAGCAATGCCTCCGAAAGGACAGGAGCTTGATGATCATTACTTCGGAACAATCCGTCAGAGAATCGCATCCTTCATGAGAGATGTAAATATCCAGCTTTGGAAAGTTGGTGTTCCGGCTAAGACACAGCATAATGAGGTTGCACCGGCACAGCACGAACTGGCTCCGATTTATACAGAGGCGAACATTGCGGTAGACCAGAACCAGCTGACAATGCAGACACTGAAGAGAGTAGCCTGCCAGCACGGACTGAAATGCCTGCTTCATGAGAAACCGTTCGCAGGAGTTAACGGATCCGGTAAACATGACAACTGGTCCATTACAACAGATGACGGAATCAACCTTCTTGATCCAGGTAAGACACCTCACGAGAATACACAGTTCCTTCTTGTACTTGCCTGCATCCTGAAAGCAGTTAACAAGCATGCAGACCTGCTTAGAGAATCCGCAGCAGATCCGGGAAATGACCACAGACTTGGAGCAAACGAGGCACCTCCGGCAATTATCTCTATCTTCCTTGGAGAACAGCTTGAGGATGTTGTTGAGCAGTTGATCAGTACAGGAGAAGCTACACACAGTCTGAAAGGCGGAAAGCTGGAGACAGGTGTAAGCACACTTCCGGATCTGTTCAAAGATGCAACAGACAGAAACAGAACATCACCGTTTGCATTTACAGGAAACAAGTTCGAGTTCCGTATGGTTGGATCAAGAGATTCTATCGCAAACCCGAATATCGTACTGAACACAATCGTTGCAGAAGCATTTGCAGATGCATGTGATATTCTTGAGAAGGCAGATGACTTTGATCTTGCAGTACATGATCTGATCAAAGAATACCTGACAGAGAACCAGAGAATCATCTTCAACGGAAACGGATACTCTGACGAGTGGGTTGCAGAGGCTGAGAGAAGAGGACTTCCGAACATTAAGTCTATGGTTGAAGCAATTCCGGCAATCACAACAGACAAGGCTGTAGAATTGTTTGAGAGATTCAGCGTATTCACAAAAGCAGAGCTTGAGTCCCGTGCAGAGATCCAGTATGAGGCATATGCTAAGGCAATCAATATTGAAGCCCGTACTATGATCGATATGGCAAGCAAACAGTTCCTGCCGGCATTTATCAAGTATACAAAGACACTTGCAGATACAGTAAATGCTGTAAAGGCAGCTGGTGTTGACGCATCTGTTCAGACAGAGACTCTGAAAGAAGTAAGTGCTCTGATGGCTGAGACAAAGGCAGCACTTGATAACCTTGTAAAAACAACAGCAGATGCAGCAGCAAAAGAAGAAGGCGAAGTACAGGCTACATACTATCATACAGAGGTTGTTCCGGCTATGGATGCACTCCGTGCACCGGTTGACAAACTTGAGATGATCGTGGATAAAGAAGCTTGGCCAATGCCATCTTACGGAGACCTGATCTTCGAGGTATAAAATTGCATTACAGAAAAGTAATTTGAAGTAAATGATTGGAAGTCATTATTCGGATAAAGAGTCTGGATAATGGCTTCTTTTTGCTTTGAAAATCGGGAAAGCTGCATGACTATTTCATGCAAGAAAGCAAAAATTATTGTATAATGAGAAGTGGTTCGTGCAGCTTGAGCGTATTCTGCACGAATGAGAAAAAGAAAGAGTGGAATAAAAATGCAGTCAGAAGCAGAACTTAGAAGTTTATTATCAAGAATAGATCACCGGGGATATCCGGCTTATAAAGATACAAAAGGACAGTACCGATTTCCGGGATATGTTTTATCAATCGATCACGTACAGGGAGATCCGTTTGCGTCACCGTCAAAGGTAAGTGTACTGGTGAGTGGGAAGACAGCAGGATTCCCACAGGAATTATATTGTGGAAAATGTCAGAGAATTGCACTTCAGGACGAATTGCTGCGCCAGTTTGGAAGAAGGGCAGAACGGTTTGCATTCAAGGCAAAAGGTTCAGGTAAGAGTGGTCTGATCTCTGTCAGCAGATGCGGACAGGAAGTTCTGGAGAGAACAGCGTGTCAGATTCAGCCGGAGAACGGAAATATCCTTCTTAGAATGGAAATCGGATTTCCGGCAAATGGACGAACAATCAATGCGAGAGAGTTAGAGAAGATTTTATTTGATTTTGTTCCGGAGTGTGTAAAGGCATCTCTGTTTTACAAGAATCTGGATGCAAAGAGATTGAGAAGAATCGTAGATCTTGCAGAAGACCAGGAGTATATCCGTAAAGAACTTCCGAAACTTGGTCTTTGTGCCTTCGTGGCAAACGAAAGTGTACTGCCAAGGGAATCCGGAATCTCATCCCGGCCGATGCGTGACGGAATCGCCTTCCAGTCTCCGAAGGAACAGGAAGTGACATTGGAACTTCCGCATAAAGGAAAGATTACCGGTATGGGAATCCGTAAGGGGATTACCTTGATCGTCGGCGGAGGTTATCACGGAAAATCAACGCTTTTGAAAGCATTGGAACTTGGAGTGTACAATCACATTGCAGGGGATGGAAGAGAGTATGTGATCACAGATGCGACAGCAGTGAAATTGCGTGCGGAGGATGGAAGAAGTATCCAGAAGACAGATATTTCCATGTTCATCAACGATCTTCCAAACGGAAAAGATACGACATCATTCTGTACAGAAGATGCAAGTGGAAGTACTTCACAGGCGGCAAATGTGATCGAAGGAATTGAGGCGGGAACCTCTCTGTTCCTGATTGATGAAGATACGAGTGCAACGAACTTTATGATCCGTGATGAGCTGATGCAACGTGTGATCCACAGAGAGATGGAACCGATCACACCATTTATTGAAAGAATCAGGAAATTGTATGAAAATTATGGAATCTCGACAGTGATCGTTGCGGGAAGCTCGGGAGCTTATTTCCATATTGCGGATAGTATTATTCAGATGGATCGTTATGTTCCGAAAGACATTACGGTACGGGCAAAAAAAGAAGCAGAGAATTTCCCACAGATCAGCGTGCCGGAGCAGCCGGCAGAGAAACCGACTTATGGCAGAGTGCCGCGACCGGATAAAGCATTTCGCGGAAATGACAGGATCAAGATGAAGACGATGGGGAAAGAATCTGTGATGATCAACCGGGATACGATCGATCTGAGATACTTAGAGCAGATCGCGGATAGCGAACAGGTGACGGCACTTGGATACTGTGTACGATATGCACAGAAACATTTGATTGACGGAAAGAAGAATCTGATCCAGATTGTAGATGAGCTGGAAGAAGTGATCCAGAATAAATCGCTGGCGGAATTATGCGAGAGTACATCCAGTGTATCCTGTATGGCAGTGCCGAGAAGACAGGAAATATTTGCATGTTTTGACCGGTATAGAGCACTTAGGTTAGTATGACATAGGAGTTGATAATATGAAATTAGAGAATGGAAGACCAGAAAACACAGAAGGAAGATTAGAAAAGGAAGTCAGGGTATATGATTTTCTCGATAAGCTTGGTGTAGAATACCAGAGAGTAGACCATGAGGCTGCGATGACAATGGAAGCCTGTGAAGAGATCGATAGAACACTTGGAGATGGAACCGCAATCTGCAAGAACCTGTTCCTTTGCAATCGACAGGAAACAGACTTTTATCTGCTTCTGATGCCGGGTGACAAGCCATTCAAGACAAAGAATCTGTCGGCACAGATAGGTTCTGCCAGACTTTCCTTTGCAAAGCCGGAGTATATGGAGAAGTATCTGGATATTACACCGGGCTCTGTCAGCGTTATGGGACTTATGAATGATACAGAGGGTAAAGTACAGCTTCTGATCGATGAGGATGTAATGAAAGATCCGTATTTTGGCTGTCATCCGTGCATCAACACATCCAGTCTGAAGATTCGTACATCTGATTTGATCGCAAAGATCATTCCGGCACTTAAGCATGCGCCGAAGATGGTGAAACTTCCGGGAGCGGAGGAGCAACAGTAGTAATGAAAATGTGATTAATCGACACCAGGTCCATTTCCTGTTGGTTGTATATTTTTTGTGCATTTGCTATAATTTATATGTTGATATGCGAATAGCAGGTATCATTTTCAGGATTGATGCAGAGAAGATAAAAAGGAGGACTAACGTGTCTGAGGAAAATAAAGTGATAGATGAAGTGAATACATCAGGAGTAGTCGAGCAGCCGGTGGATGCGGAGGAGATTCCGCCAGTGAAGACAGAGGCGATACCACCGGTGAATATGGAACCAACACATCCTGTACAGCCACCGGTAGAACCGGCGCAGAAGCTGGAAGATTATTACAAAGAGAATGCGGAGGATCGTGCAGCTGAGGAAGAGTACGAGCAGGCGGCTAAAGATCCGCAGAACCGGAAGGAAAAGATCGATCAGATCAAGAGTATTTTCCACCGCAGTGGGGAGAAGAAGTTTTCCAGAGAAGAAGTGATTCTTTCTAAGATCCGGCCGGAAGATATGCTGGAATATCTGACGTTGGAACAGCGCAGACTGGAATGCTTACAGAAAGCAAGACAGAGCCGGAATGAGAAGCTTCTCAAGGTGCTTCAGCTTGCGGCGATACTTGCAGCAATTGTAGCAGTTGTCGCTTTACTGAAGGATAATCCGGTCGTTCTTGTGAACATTCTGTATATGCTTGGTATTGTAGCAGCAATCTGGATCTGGAAGAATCCGGGAAAGAAGTAAATTTACTGTAATGAGGTGACGATATGAAATTTTTTCATTTATCAGACCTGCATATAGGAAAGCAATTACATCACTATAACCTCCGGGAGGATCAGGAACATATCCTTGCGGAGGTTCTTTCATATGCAGCGTCCATACATCCGGATGCAATTGTTATTGCTGGAGATATCTATGATAAATCCGTGCCATCAGGAGAAGCGGTAAGTCTGTTTGATGAATTCTTGACAGCTCTGGCTAAGATTGAACCGGTGATTCCGGTTCTTATTATATCGGGAAATCATGATTCGGCACAGCGGCTTGATTATGCCAGTCGTTTGCTTGGAAGCCATCAGATTTATATTGCGGGGCAGGCACCGGAGAAAGAAGCAGATCTTCTGAAAAAGATTACTTTGACGGATGAATTTGGAGAAGTGGATTTCTGGCTGCTTCCGTTTTTAAAACCGGGATATGTACGCAAGATCTTTGGCGGAGAGGCGCCGGAGAGTTATACGGCTGCTGTGCAAGGACTTCTGGAACGGGAGAAGATTGATTTTTCCAGAAGAAATGTACTGGTTTCCCATCAGTTTTATACAGGAAAAGGAGAGTCTCCGGTAACCTGTGATTCGGAAGTATTATCTGTTGGAGGCATTGATAATGTAGATATTTCCGCAGTACAGGAGTTTGATTATGTAGCGCTCGGACATTTACACGGAGCACAGAGAGTCGGACAGGAGAAGATCCGCTACTGCGGAACATTGTTGAAATATTCTGTCAGTGAGGCAAATCAGAAGAAGACACTTCATGTAGTTGAACTGAAAGAAAAAGGGAGCGAGCCGGAGATTCAGAAGTTGCCGCTGCATCCACTTCGTGATGTGAGAAAACTTAGGGGAACGCTGGAAGAGATTCTTGAAGCGGAGGACGGAACCGGGAGTGAAGATTATGTCAGTGTAACGCTGACAGATGAGGTTGATCCGTACAAACCGAAGGAACAGTTGGAAAGAAAGTTCCATCATATCCTTGAAGTACGGATGGATAATGAGAGAACAAGACAGAAGCTGGAATTTTCTGAAGAACAGATACGGATCGGTACTCCGTTTGAAACATTTTGTGATTTCTACAAAGAGATACAGGGGCAGGAAATGTCTGAGCAGGAACAAAAGATCTTAAGAGAGATTCTAAGTGAAATGAAAGGGGAAGACGTATGAGACCGGTGAGATTGACGATGTCCGCATTCGGATCTTATGCGGGCGTCCAGGAGATAGATTTTACAAAGATTCACAGCGGATTATTTCTGATTACCGGAGATACGGGTGCAGGAAAAACAACCATCTTTGATGCAATCATGTATGCGCTGTATGACCGGACGAGTGGCGGACGCAGAGATGGAAATATGATGCGCAGCCAGTATGCATCAGAAGACACAGACACTTATGTTGAATATGTGTTTTCTTATCGGGGACAGGAATATACCGTGCGCCGTAATCCGGAATATCTCCGGGTAGGGAAGAGAAGAAAAGCAGATGGAAGCCTCCGGTATGTGAAAGAGACAGCGAAGGTAAGTCTCCTTCTTCCGGATGGAAGAGAATATCAGGGGAAGAAGCGAGAGACAGACCAGAAGATTCAGGAAATCATTGGTCTTGATGCGGGGCAGTTTACGCAGATTGCCATGATCGCACAGGGAGATTTCTTAAAGCTTCTTCATGCAGAATCGAAAGAACGTAAAAAGATCTTCTCACAGATTTTCCAGACACAGATCTACTGGCGGATTCAGGAAGCACTGAAAGAAAAAGGAAAAGATCTGTATATTGCGCTGAAGGAAAGTGAATCAGACATTCGGCGTGAGATGGAGCGTGTGGAATCGGAGGACACAGATCAGCAGGATCTGGCAGACCAGTGGAAAGAACTCTGTGAGTTATCCATGCCGGAAGGGGAAAAGGTTCTGAAGGCTGTGAAAAACTTTCTCGAATATGAAGAAAGTTGTGGAAAAGTCTTAAAGAAAGAATCAGAGGAACTTAAGAAACAGTCAGAAACACTTCGAATGCTGATTCAGAAGAAAGAAGAGAAGAATAAGATATTTGATCGTTTGGAAATGGAAGAGAAGCAGCTGAGTATTCTGAATGCAAAAAAGGAAGAGATGGAAACCTGTCGGGTTCAGGCAGGGCTTGGACACCGGGCAGAGCAGGCGAGACATTTGGAAGTGCAGGCTCTTCGAACAGCGAAATCCGTGCGGCAGATACAGGGAGAAATCGAGCAGATTACTGTATGGCAGAAGGAACAGGAAAAGGAACTTTCTGAGGTTAAAGAAAAAGCGGAAGAATTGGAAGAAGTTTTTGCAAAGGAAGAACCGGAAATGCTGAAAAGAATTTCACAGTTATCGGATCTCCTTCCACATTACGCAAATGTGCGTAAGTATTCGAAAGAATATGAAAATCAGACAGGGGCAATGCAGCGATGTATACAGAATTGTCAGGAAGCATCAGCTCAGTATGAGGAAGCATATGCGAAATTCTTTCAGGAGCAGGCGGGAATCCTGGCAAAGGAATTACAGGAAGGCACGCCGTGTCCGGTCTGCGGATCAGTAGAACATCCGCATCCGGCAAAGATTTCCGGAGAAGCACCGGATAAAGAGACGGTAGAGAAACTGAAGCAAAGACGTGATCTGCTGGAACAAAAAAGAATACAGCAGCAGGAAAAGTTTCAGATATGTAAAGCACAGCTTGAATCAGAACAACGTATTCTCGGAGATAATCCTGTGAAAGAAGAGCAGGTAAAAGAAGAGTTTCAGAAGATGCAGGTTGAACTGGATCGGAAGAAGAATGAAACAAAGCAGGCACAGGAACAGTGCCGTAAGATGACGGAGGAAAGCAGACGTCAGGCAGGAAAACTGGAGGGACTTCGAGGCCAGAAGGCAGAACTTGAGAAGCGTTTTGTAAAAGAGCAGGAAGAGTTCCGAGAGGAGATCAGCCGACAGGAATTTACTTCACAGGAAGAATTCCGTGAGGCGAAACAGTGGATCGAAGGGTGGCGGGAGAAAGACAAAGAAGTGAAAGAACATGACCGCCAGCTGTTAGAGAAAAAGGCAAAGATCGAGACGCTGAAGGAACAGACTGCAGGCGAAAAGCGGGAAGATCCGCAGCAGGAGATAGAAAAGCGAAATGAAGTAGAACATCTGTTGAAAGAAAAACAGGATCATCAGATGCAGCTTCACAGCAGATGGACAGGTAACCAGAATGCGTACAAAAATCTGAAACAATATTTTTCTTCGCAGGAAGCTCTGCGAAAAGAATATGAGGTACTTTCCAACCTGAGCAAGACTGCAAATGGCAATTTGAGCGGCAGTGTGAAACTTGATTTTGAGACGTATGTACAGCGGACTTATTTCCGGCAGATCATTCAGGCGGCAAACCGCAGGCTGGCGCGGATGACATCAAATGAATTTATTTTACAGTGCAGGGAGATTCAGGATCTGAGCAGTCAGGGACAGGCCGGACTTGATCTGGATGTCTATGATCTGGTGACAGATTCTGTCAGAGATGTAAAGTCTCTCTCAGGAGGAGAATCCTTCATGGCAGCTTTGTCGATGGCATTGGGACTTGCAGATATTATCCAGAATACGGCGGGAGCTGTAAGTCTGGAGACGATGTTTGTAGATGAAGGATTCGGATCTCTGGATGATGCATCAAGAGACCGTGCAATTCAGATTCTCAAAGAACTTGCAGGAGAGAAAGGACTGGTTGGAATCATTTCCCATGTAAATGAATTGAAAGAGCAGATTGACTGGAAATTAAATATTACAAAGACGGAGCATGGAAGTCAGGCAAAATGGGAAATCTAAAAGCATAAGGCAATAATAGGGACAGCTACGAAGAAGGACAGAATACAGGCAGGGGCGGAAAATGAAACAAAATGGAATGAGAGAAAGAAAAGGAAGGATTTCAAGATACGGAAGAAGGATGTTGGCAGTTCTGCTCAGCGCAGGGATGCTGCTGACAGAGACTCTTCCGGTATCCGGAACAGAAAATACGGAGGAAACAGCACGCCCACATCAGCTTTATTGCACAGTACTTGGAGACAGTATTGCGAAAGGTTACACTTGCGATAAATCCTGGATGGAGAATTATGGAAGTCTGGCAGCAAAGAAAATAGCATATAGCGAAGGGTGCAGATATATTTATCACAATTATGCAAGAACAGGTCTTGATACAGCAGGATTGAACGAAAAGTATTTGTCAAAGCAGGATGTGCAGACAAATCTTGCAAAAGCAGATGTTATTTTTATAACAATTGGTTCGAATGACCTGCTTAACGAATGTAAGCGTGTGGTTCAGGAAATCCTGAAGACAGATACAAAATTTAAAAGTGCGGATGAGGCACTTGCATCTTTGAAAGAGTCTGTAAAGAAGAATCCGCTGCTTGTGCTGAGTGCGATCAACGCGTTGAACAACTGGGATTATAATTCCTTTGAAAAAGAATGGATCCAGATGATGAAGACAGTAAATTCATTGAAAAAGGACGATGCAAAAGTGATCGTGACTACAATTTATAATCCGGCAGGAAATATGAAGCTTCCATCTACGCTGAATAAAATTGTAGAAGACATTATTGAAAATATGAACGCGATCATTGAAAAACGTGCGGGAAAATACGATTATGAAGTTGCGGATGTGTATCAGTCATCTGTGACATCTCATCTGCAGAAAGACGGAGTACATCCGGATTTTCAGGGGCAGCAGATCATTGCAGATCTGGTTTGTAAGGAATACGAAAAGTAAAAAAGAAGCATTCTTTGTGTTGGTTCTTATATGGAACAATGCAGAGAGTGCTTTGTTCTTTTTGTAAGAAATAGAACTGTCACATTTATAACACAAAACATTCACAGAATCCTGATACTTTTGAAAGGTCAAAAATCTCGGTTTGTCTGCATAGATATAGACTGGAAGAAATATAGGGAGGTAAGACTTTGATAGAAGTAAAGAATCTTGTGAAGAAGTATGGAAATCATACAGCAGTAGATCATTTGAACTTCACAATAGAGGAAGGGCATGTCTACGGCTTTCTTGGACCGAATGGGGCGGGAAAATCAACAACGATGAATATTATGACAGGATACCTCGGTGCTACCGAAGGAGAAGTACTGATTAATGGACATGATATTCTGAAAGAACCTGAGGAGGCGAAAAAGCAGATTGGTTATCTGCCGGAATTGCCACCGTTATATATGGAGATGACAGTCCGTGAATATCTGGAATTTGTAGCGGAGTTGAAAGGAATCGCTAAGAATAAAAGAGAAGAGTCTATCAATGAAGTAGAGAAGATGGTGAAGATCTGGGAAGTGGAAAACCGTCTGATCAGGAATCTGTCGAAAGGATACCGTCAGAGAGTCGGACTGGCACAGGCAGTGCTTGGATTCCCAAAGATTATCATTCTTGATGAACCAAGTGTCGGACTTGATCCAAAACAGATTATAGAGATCCGTGAACTGATCCGACAGCTTGCGAAGAAACATACGGTGATCCTGAGTTCTCATATTCTGGCGGAAGTCCGTGAAGTCTGCGATTATATTTTGATTATTTCCAAAGGAAAACTGGTCGCAAGTGACACACCGGAGAACCTGGAACGGAATCTGGGAGATTCTGATCTGATTGAGATCGAGACGAAAGCAAGCCCGGACGAAGTTCGAAGAATTCTTGAGACAGTAGATGGAATTCGAAGTATTTCTACAAAGTATCTGGAAAATGGAATCACATGGGCTAAGATTCAGGAGAAGAAAAATACAGATATACGTGAGAAAGTATTTCAGGCATTTGCACAGAATCATCAGCCACTGCTGAAACTGAATCCGCTGCAGGTAAGTCTTGAAGATGTCTTTATGGAACTGACGCAGAGCGACAGGGCAGCAGAAGAATATGCAGAAAAGGCGAAGAAGAAGGAAACGGAGGACATGAAAGATGCTGGCGATTTATAAAAGAGAAGTACGCTCCTATTTTCAGTCTATGGTGGGATGCGTGTTTGTTGCATTTCTTATTGCATTTACAGGAATCTACTTTATGGCATATAACCTGACAGCCGGATATCCATACTTTTCCTATACGCTTTCAGGTACACTGATCGTATTTATAGTAGGAATTCCGCTGATCACGATGCGCAGTTTTTCAGAAGAGCGTAAAAATAAGACGGATCAGCTGCTTCTGACAGCTCCGGTCAGTCTGTGGAAGGTTGTGCTTGGAAAATATCTTGCAATGGTAACGGTAATTGGAATCCCGAATGTGATCTTCTGTGCGTTCCCATTAATCATTAAGGCACAGGGAACTGCATATCTGAAAGTAGATTACATATCCATCGGGGTATTCTTCCTGTTGGGTTGTGTATATGCGGCAATCGGCATGTTCCTGTCTGCTCTGACGGAAAGTCAGATGATCGCATTTATCAGTACATTTGGTATTCTGCTTATCTTGTATCTTTGGAATGGAATTCTTTCCATGCTTCCAAGCAGTGCAGTCAGCGGATTGGTCGGTGTGCTTATTATTCTGACTCTGATTGTTGTTTATATTTATCAGATGACAGGAAATATAGTGATTGCCGGTGTGATCGAAGCAGTTGGTGTGATCGCCGGTGTGGTCGTGTACTTTGTGAAATCAAGTCTTTATGAAAATCTGCTGACAAAGATGCTTGGAAGACTGGCACTTGCAGATGTATTTACGGATATCACTTCGAACAGTATTGTAGATATAACAGGAATCGCGCTGTATCTTTCACTGATCGTAGTCTTTGTGTTCCTGACAGTACAGGCAATCCAGAAGAGACGTTGGAATTAGGAGGGCATGAAAGTGGATAGAAGAAAGAAAACAACAGGAAAGATCAAAGGGATGTTCCACACCTCCGGTACAAAGCACGGATCTTACAGTGTGGGGCTGACAGTACTTGTAATCGCGATTGTTATTGTGTTCAATCTGGTGATCGGACAGATTCCGGAAGCTTATCGCAATCTGGATATGAGCAGTACAAAGATTTATGAAATTTCAGATACAACAAAGGATCTGCTGAGCGGATTGAATGATAAAGTCGATATGAAAGTTCTTGCGGTAAAGAAAGACACGGATGACAGGATTAAGACATTTATCAGTAAATATGCAGCACTTTCAGATAAGATCAATGTTGAGTGGATCGATCCGGTTCTGCATCCGTCAGCATTGACAGAGTATAATGCATCCGAAAATACAATCGTTGTATCTTGTGAAGCAACAGGAAAGACAACAACTATTTCTTTTGACAAGATTCTTGTTATGGATATGTCTTCCTATTATTCGGGAAATGCATCTTATTCAGAATTTGACGGAGATGGCCAGTTGACAAGTGCGGTGAATTATGTGACAAGTGATGTGCAGAAGACGATCTATAAAGTAAGCGGGCATGGAGAGGCGGAACTGTCATCTACAGTTACAGATTTGATGAGTAAAAATAATTACACGCTGACAGAACTGAACCTTCTGATGGCAGATTCCATTCCGGATGATTGTGATCTTCTGCTTATGAATGCACCGACGAATGACCTTTCAGAAAATGAAGTGACACTTCTGACAAATTATCTGGCAGCAGGCGGAAAAGTGATGTGTCTGCTTGGGGATACCTCTCTGACGAATTTCCCAAATCTGGCAAGTGTGCTGAAGGTGTATGGAATTGAAGGTGTAGATGGTTATATTGCGGATCCGACAAGATGTTATCAGAACCAGCCATATTATATCTTCCCACAGCTGAATGTATCTGGTGATCTTGCGAACGGAATCAGTTCTCAGATGGTGCTTTTGACGAATGCACATGGAATGACATTGACAGATCCGACACGAGATACGATAACAACAAGTGCATTCATGGAGACATCGGAAAATGGATACGCAGTAACAGAGTCCGAACAGAAACAGGGAACGTATGAACTTGGAGTTGTCGCAACAGAGACAATTTCTTCGGGAGATGATTCTTCTTCGAATAGTTCAGATGCCGAGGCAACAGATACAACAACTGATGATAGTGAAAGTACGGAAGATTCTGAGGAAAGCAGTACAACAGAAGCCCGTCTGACGGTGATCTCCGCAGGAAGTCTGATCGATCAGAATATTACAGATGCATTTTCACAGCTTGAGAATACACAGATCTTTATGAATGCAGTAAGTGCAAACTTTGACGGAGTACAGAATCTGTCCATCGAGGCAAAGAGCCTTGGAACAGAGTATAATACGATACAGCATGCCGGTCTGTTCAGCCTTCTTGTAATCTTTGGAATCCCGGCAGTGATTCTGATCGTCGGATTCAGCGTATGGTTCAGAAGAAGAAAAGCTTAAGGAGGAAGAAAATTAGAATGAAGAAAAAGAAAGGGCCAGTGATTCTGATCGGTGTTCTGGTGTTGCTCCTTATCCTCTATTTTGCCTTAAGCACATGGAATAAGAAGCAGGATTCCAAGGAAGAAGAAACGGTGAAAGTGACAGACCTGAAGACCTCAGAGATTACCGGGGTGAAATATGATCTTGGTACGGGTGAAATGAATTTTGAGAAAGACGGAGATACCTGGTACTATACCGCAGATAAAGATTTTCCATTGCGTCAGAGTTATCCGAAGACAGTGGCTGATGCCATGGGACAGTTGAGTGCGGATCGAGAACTTGAGGATACGGATGCGCTGGAAGAATATGGATTAGATCATCCGACTTATACAGTTACACTGACAGATGAAGATGGAACTGTGACAACAATCAAGGTTGGGAATGCGACCGGAAATGATTACTATGCGACAGTGGACGATACGGAAAAGGTTTATACAATTCCGGCGACTTCATTGGATGATATCCAGACAGAACTGGATCAGATTACTCAGTTGGATACTTATCCAAGTATCGGAAGTGGAAATCTGAAAAAAGAAGTGATCACACAGAACGGTGAGACAACAACCTATGATTCCGAAAATGAGAATCAGGCAGAAGATGTTGCAGCAGTAGCCGGAGGACTTGGTGCTGTGAAGCTGTCAGAGGCGGCGGATTATTCTGTAGATGATGCGGATCTTGCAGGGTATGGTCTGGATGATACTTCCAGAATCACAGTAGAAGTTACTTATACAAGCGATGATGAAGATCAGACCATGACGCTTTACATCGGAGGAGAAAATGGAAGTGGAGACAGATATGTCATGATGAATGATTCAAGGATCGTGTACCTGATCTCGGATGAAATCTGTAATAATATATTGAATCAATAAAGACTGGTAACTGTTCGGAGAAAACGAAGAAAATTCGGTGCGTTTCCTTTGGACAGTTACCACATTTTATATTTATTTAATTGACTTTTGAGTGAAAACAGCGCAGAATATAGCACATATTATTTTTGTGAAAAACTTAACTCAAGAAATGCATGACAAGATACTGTTATTGTAAAGAGTGATGGAAGATTGCAGGCGGATTAATTTAAGAAAGAAGGATTAGTGTGAAAGAAAAGTTTTTACGTTTTATGCAGGGAAGGTATGGATTGGATCAGTTCTCTAAGGCTCTGCTTATTGGGGGACTGATAGTAGTGCTCTTATCCTCATTTTTTGCAGGAGGAAGGGCAGGATCATTATTCTATTTACTTGGATGGATATTGATCATTTATTGTTATTTCCGTATATTCTCCAAAAATGTATCTAAACGATATGCGGAAAATCAGAAGTATCTTGCAAAGACATACAAGATTAGGACTTATATTCAGCAGCAGAAGAACAGTCTGGCGCAAAGAAAGGTATATCATATTTATAAATGTCCGGGGTGCAAACAGAAGATTCGTATTCCGAAAGGAAAGGGAAAGATTGAGATTCGCTGTCCGAAATGTGGAACAACATTTATTAAGAAGAGTTGACAGGTTTACTGGAGACGAGCAATCTGTTATGATATTCAAGTGTTGCTGGTCGCACATCGTGTGAACAGTAACTGTTTGTTAGAATAAAGGCAAGAGAAAGAACGAGGAAATAGGAAGGATGTCAGATCCATACAGTATATTAGGTGTAGACAGGAATGCTACGGATGAAGATGTGAAGAAAGCTTATCGAAAGCTGAGCCGACAGTATCATCCGGATGCGAATATCAATAATCCGAAGAAAGATGAGGCTGAGGCGAAGTTTAAGGAAGTGCAGCAGGCTTATCAGCAGATTATGGATGAACGCGAAAAAGGATATACTTCCGGATATGGTTCGAGTGATGGTTCAGGTTATGGAGGTTACGACCCGTTTGGAGGATTCGGCGGTTTTGGTTCTTATGGATATGGTTCAGCAGGAAGTACGGGTAGAACTTCCGGGATGAGTGAGGAAGATGCACATCTGAATGCGGCAGCTAATTACATACGAAGCGGACATTATAAAGAGGCTCTTAACGTACTTGACGGAATCAGTCAGCATAGTGCAAGATGGTATTTCTACAGCGCATCGGCGAATTCCGGATTAGGAAATAACGTGACTGCATTGGAACATGCGAGAGAAGCAGTTCGTCTGGAACCACAGAATATGCAGTATCAGATGTTACTTCAACAACTGGAAGGTGGCGGAAACTGGTATCAGACAAGACAGACAATGTACGGATATCCGGGAACCTATAATAGTAGCTGGTGTGTGAAACTATGTATTGCCAATCTGATGTGCAATATTTGCTGTAACAGTGGCGGACTGTGCCTGGGAGACGGTCCGGGTGGCGGAACATTTATGTAAGAGGAATAGAAGAGGAGAACCGAGAATGTTAACACAGTTTTCGAGAACAGAACTGCTTTTAGGTAAGGAAGCAATGAACAGGCTGGAAGGCGCCCGCGTTGCAGTATTTGGTATCGGTGGTGTCGGTGGATACGTGTGTGAAGCTCTTGCAAGAAGCGGAGTTGGGAAGCTGGATCTGATCGATAATGATAAAGTCTGTATGAGTAATCTGAACCGACAGATTATTGCAACGAGAAAGACGGTTGGTCAATATAAAACAGAAGTGATGAAGGACAGGATTCTCGATATTAATCCGGAGGCGAAAGTGAACATTCACAATTGTTTCTTTCTGCCGGATAATGCAGATGAATTTCCTTTTGAAGAATATGACTATGTTGTGGATGCGGTAGATACAGTGACAGCTAAAATTGCTTTAGTTATGAAGTGTAAAGAATTGGATATACCGATCATCAGCAGCATGGGGGCGGGGAATAAGCTTGATGCAAGTGCGTTTCGTGTGACGGATATTTATAAGACTAAGGTATGCCCACTTGCGAAGGTAATGCGACGAGAATTAAAGAAACGCGGTGTTAAGAAACTGAAAGTTGTATATTCAGAAGAAGAGCCGATCCGTCCATTGGAAGATACTTCAGATAATTGCAATGTGGAGGAAACTTGTCAGGAAAATCTGGAATACAAGGCTGCAAAACGCAGATCCACTCCGGGCAGTGTGGCATTTGTGCCATCAGTGGCAGGGTTGATCATTGCAGGTGAAGTGATTAAAGATTTGGCAAAATGTGAATAGAACGACAGGGGAAGAGAGATGAGTAAGTCAAAGAAAGAATTAAGCTTTGCGGAGGAAGTAGAGCAGAGTCTGCGCAAGAAATTCAGGAAGAATATCTGGTGTAAATTTACAAAGGCAATCAATGAATATGAACTTGTAAAACCGGGAGACAGAATTGCTGTCTGTATTTCCGGAGGAAAAGATTCTATGTTGCTGGCAAAGCTTTTTCAAGAACTGAAGCGTCATAATAAGTTTGATTTTGAGGTGAAGTTTCTTGTGATGGATCCGGGGTACAGTCCGGTTAACCGTCAGGTGATAGAGGAGAATGCAAAGCGGCTGGAGATTCCGATAGAGGTTTTTGAATCAGATATTTTCGAATCAGTTTTTAATATAGAAAAGTCACCATGTTATCTCTGTGCAAGAATGCGTCGCGGATATCTGTATAGTCATGCGCAGAAGATGGGATGCAATAAGATTGCATTAGGACATCATTATGATGATGTGATCGAGACGATCCTCATGGGGATGCTCTATTCAGCGCAGGTGCAGACGATGATGCCGAAGCTGCATAGTACAAATTTTGAAGGAATGGAACTGATCCGACCGCTATATATGGTTCGCGAAGAAGATATCAAAGCATGGAGAGATTATAATGATCTGTATTTTCTTCAGTGTGCATGTAAGTTTACAGAAGCGTGCGCTACAACTGAGAATGAAGAGAATCTTTCTAAGCGTAAAGAAATCAAAGAATTGATTGCTACATTGAAAAAAGTAAATCCATATGTGGAGGGAAATATTTTCAAGAGTGTTGAAAATGTAAATCTGGATACTGTAGTTGCGTATAAGTCAAAAGGTGAGAAGCATCATTTCCTTGACACTTACGATGAGAAGTCGGAAGAACAAGGTGAATGATACGGAACTGCGGATGTAAATGAAGAAGCAGTGGATATAAAAAATGCTAAATTGAAAAATTAAGAAAGAGGCTTGACTTCTGTTTGCCCCCATGATACAATGTTTGGGCGAATGGAAGTAGGCTTTTTTTTTATGCCTAAAAATTGATGGCTCGCAACCATCAGCAACACGTAGGTGAATATATTAAAAGCGAGGTGGAAGTTGTGCGCACAAGAATTACTCTGGAATGTACGGAATGCAAGAACCGTAACTACAACATGACAAAGGATAAGAAGACTCATCCGGAACGCATGGAAACCAAGAAGTACTGCAGATTCTGCAAATCACACACACTGCACAAAGAGACAAAATAATTGTTGTCGAAAGGAAGTGGAATTATGGGTGAGAATACAAAAACTCAGAAAAAGAGCTGGTTCAAAGGACTTAAGGCAGAGTTCAAGAAGATCGTTTGGCCAGACAAGAATACACTTGCTAAACAGACCACGGCAGTTGTTGCTGTCTCCGTAGTGCTTGGAGCGCTGATCTCAGTAGTTGATGCGCTTTTGAGATATGGAATTGACTTTTTAGTGAAATAGTTGATCGCAGCAGAAAGGTGATTTTATGTCAGAGGCAAAATGGTACGTAGTTCATACCTATTCAGGGTATGAGAACAAAGTAAAAGCAAACATTGACAAGACAATTGAGACTCGTCATCTGGAAGACCAGATTTTGGAAGTTCGTGTTCCACTTGAGGAAGTACCTGAGATACGTAATGGAGTGGAAAAGGTCGTACAGAGAAAGATGTTTCCTGGATATGTTATGATCCACATGATCATGAATGATGACACTTGGTATGTTGTAAGAAACACAAGAGGTGTTACAGGATTCGTCCAAGCCGGTACCGCTTGATGAGAGTGAGATGGAGAACCTTGGAATCAAACAGGATGAGGTGATCCTTGATCTTGAGATCGGTGATGTTGTAACTGTACTTAGCGGTGCATGGGAAGGAACAGTTGGAGCTGTTCAGACAATCAACGAACAGAAGAAGAGTCTGACAATCAATGTTGAGCTGTTTGGCCGAGAAACTCCGGTTGAACTTGGTTTTTCAGAAGTGAAGAAAATGGATTAAAATTGCGTGGGAGGGATGAGAAT